>JAANMY010000335.1_pt1 | contig 67236 bp, 70 predicted proteins | sample 7279691 | NCBI WGS metagenome assembly JAANMY01 (sample SAMN14094543, study PRJNA606508) | bioreactor metagenome | isolation source: A lab-scale SPAN reactor treating ammonium-rich wastewater day 388 | place: Ireland: Galway | collected 2018-02-07 | reverse complement strand
GCTAATAACTGGTCGATAAGCTGGTCTGATACTGGCATTCTTTATTCCTTTCAAATACATGGATAGAATGCCACTTACACAGATTTTTTTACACTCTCTAGCCACACAGCTTTTGGCTACTTCAAGGCTTTGCTGCAGATAGTGCTCAGCGTCTTTCAGTAATTCCCAATCTTCATAAAGCTCAGCCAGCTCATACAAGGTAGCAGCCTCATCATGTTTGGTATTACGTAAATGCTGCAGTTGCTGAATAACTAAGTGGTAATAGGGTATGACTTCTTTATCGCCATCATAAGCAAAGCAATATTGCTCATAAGTTGCCAGCAGCTGTTCACTGTATTGGCCAAACAGCTTTTGCTGCAGACGCACTACCTCCGGTAACAGCGCCAAACCTTCCGCTTTAAAATTAAAATCAATAAAACGTTCTGCCAGTTTAGCCAGTACCGGCTCTAATGTTTCGTCATCGGCCTTATCGGATCTTAATTGGTCAACTTGCTGCTGTAATTTTAAAAGCTCAGCGCCATATTTAAAGCGGAAGCGGAGTTTTTGCATAAATGGCATGCATACATCCTTGTTAAATTAATGAATATGTCGAACGATGTTGGTAACGCACATTTTGCTAATTACATTTTCAAGATCAGAAAACTTCATCAATAACAATCAGAGCAATAAATAAGTAGCCGGACAGAAAAAACCATGCTGCTAACCACCAATCTTTTCGGGTGGCAAATTTCTTTACATTAACGGGGTTGAGCACAGGATCTCTTGCATTGTTGCACCAACATACCGGCAGAAAAATAGCCCACGCATACCAAACCACTCGCCAGCCGGAACCGTCAAGCTGGCTTCCACAGCCTTTGTTTGCATCCCGCATTTTTTTCTCTATTGGACGCATACTATAGCTGGCAAATATTAGCCATGAAATGGCCAAGGAAACCAGCAAGAGCAATGCGGTTCGGCCAATCCAAAGCTCATAAACAGACACGTTTATAATGAACTTTTGTTTTGAGTTTGCTCATTTTTCTGACTTTATTCCGACGCATACTCTGATTACAAAAAAGATTTAAATACAAACTCATAAAATAAACCGGTCAGAAGCATGCCGTAGCCGGAGATAAAAAACCATGCCGCTAGCCACCAGTCTTTTTTGCTTGCATATTTTTTAACATTAACAGGGTTTAAGATTGGATCTTTCGCGTTATTACACCAACATATTGGCAGAAAAATCGCCCAGGCATACCAGACTACACGCCATCCTGGTCCATCCCACTGGCTTAGGTTGTCTAACTTATCAGCCCGAATTTTTTTCTCGATAGGGCGCATCGTTACACTGGCAAATACTGGCCACGAAATCGCAAATGACCCTAGCAATGCTAAAAAAATAATAGTGTAAAGTGTACCCCATTCTGTTGCTGCCATTGAATTAGTGGTTTCCTGTTATTAAGTCATAGCCGTTGCCAGCAAGCTGTTTCGCTGTGTTATCCATAGCAGTGGAAGCAATATATCCGGCCGTTAAACCTATACCAATAAGTACCACCAATCCAAGTGGTGTAACACTGAGTGCAATTCCCAAACCAACGGTGAGCTTTGCAGTTAAGATACCGGCAGTCGTGCCGGCAACAAAGCCTACGCCTTCGGTTATTGCAACACGATTAGCATCTTGTCCTCTTGCTCTGGCTGACCGCACTTTATTCATCCTTAGACCTGCGTCAACAACAATTAATGCTGAACCACCAAGTCTGGCATGTTTTGCATAGTTACTTAAGGTGCTGACTTGCTTACTGTTGGTAACGCTGAGGGATTGCGCTGTACGTAAACTGCCTTTTGACGAGCCACGCATGTCTTTGCCATCTCTGGCAATATTGATGCCTTTATTTACGTCAGTTAATACACTTTGCACCTTGCTGCTTTTATAGACAGCGGCATACCGTTCTAGTTGATGTTTGAACATGCTGTTCAATTCAGCATGAGCAAGTTTTACTCGTGCTACTTTTTGCTTGATAACCGGATTGTAAGCGCCTTTTGCGCGTGCACCGGATTGTTGCTGTTGTGTTTTACTGCTGTTGTGTAACTCTACTAATGCTGCTTGATACTTTGCCAGTGCTTTTTGTAAACCGGTTGATTGCTCTGACATGGCACCTATTACTGCAGAGGATGCAGGTAGCCCATAATCCTGATAATTCCGTAGAAATGGGACAATCTCATTTTCGACAAGCTCAGCGATAGGTATTGTCATATCGCCATAGTTCTGAGCGGTTTCTGCGATTACGGTGAGTTCATCCTCAGGAATAGTGCACATCTGTTGATGAAAGCGAGCGTCATTAATGCCGTCAGATAACAGATATGGTTTGTATGCAGGCAGGATATCAGCAACGAAATTACGGTTAACATTATCGATGCGTTGACGTTGCGGTGCGTCATCCGCAATTAATGAACTTACTCTGGTAGCTCGGGTAGGTAGTAGTATCTCAGCCATAACCATGTCCTTATCGGTAAATAGGGCTGATTTTACGGTGTGGCTAAAGTTGGTGCAATAATTGTTTACAATTAATTATCCGTACGTTTCGTTATTTATCACCTTAACGCTTAAATTTGGTTTCTAAAATCACCGATGAGTTAGTGCGCTCTACGCCGTCTAAATTGCCGATATCGTCCAGAATATGGCTTAACTGCTCGGTGCTTTGCGCCTGAACTATAGCGATAAGATCGTACTCACCGCTGATGGCATACAACGCTGATACCTGCGGGATTTGCTTAAGCTCAACGTTGGTTTTGGCAGTTAACTTTTGCCGCACTTTAATACTGACATGCGCCGATACCAAAGACGCCAGGTAATCCTCGCCGTAGTCTACTGAGTAGCCTTTAATCACGCCGCTTTGCTCTAAGCGGGCAATGCGGGTTTGCACTGTCGAGCGCGATAAATTCAGTATACGGGCTAAATCGGAAATGCTGGCCCGGGCATTGTGCTTAAGGGCGGCGAGTAACTTCTCATCTTCTTTGCTTATCACTTTGCAAATCCTTGCCGTTAAATTGCAATATTAAGCCGTAAAATTGCTGATAATGATACTGCAATATGACACTGCTGGCCAATATAATAAAGGCACTTTAAAAAGCGCCGCCAAGTATTATTCGAACCAAGGTCGGCTAAACACAGACAGCAGTGAGGTTTTTATGCAGGTAACAAGAAGTTTATTTGATGAAGTGATGGTACCTAACTATGCACCGTCAAAAATTATCCCGGTAAAAGGTGAAGGTTCACGCGTGTGGGACCAAGACGGTCGCGAGTTTATCGACTTTGCCGGCGGTATTGCCGTTAACTGCTTAGGCCATTGCCATCCGGCGTTAGTGACGGCATTAAAAGATCAGGCTGACAAACTGTGGCACTTATCTAATGTGATGACCAATGAGCCGGCGCTGCTGTTAGCTAAAGCGCTGGTTGACGCGACCTTTGCCGAAAAAGTCTATTTTGCTAACTCTGGCGCGGAAGCCAACGAAGCGGCGTTAAAGTTGGCACGTCGTTATGCCAAAGACAAATATGGCGAGCAGAAAAACCAGATCATCGCTTTTAAACAAGGCTTCCACGGCCGTACCTTCTTTACCGTGACCGTAGGTGGACAGCCTGCTTATTCTGATGGCTTTGGCCCTAAGCCCGAGGCTATCGTACATGGTGAATTTAATAACCTGGATAGCTTAAAAGCGCTGATCAACGACAACACCTGCGCTGTGATGGTAGAACCGGTGCAGGGCGAGGGCGGTGTTATGCCGGCCACGGCGGAATTTATCAAAGGCGTGCGCGAGCTGTGTGATGCACATAACGCCCTGCTGATTTTTGACGAAGTGCAAACCGGCGTTGGTCGCACCGGCGAGCTGTACGCCTATATGGGCTATGGCGTAACACCAGACATTTTAGCCACGGCTAAAGCACTAGGCGGCGGTTTCCCGATTGGCGCTATGTTAACTACGACTGAGATTGCCAAGCACTTAGTGGTCGGCACTCATGGCTCGACTTATGGCGGTAACCCGCTGGCCTGTGCTGTGGCGTTAGCAGCATTGAACACGGTTAATACCCCTGCTGTTTTAGCAGGCGTAAAAGCCAAAGCGCAGTTGTTTAAAGACGGCCTGAACAAAATTAATGAAAAATACCATGTGTTTAGCGAAGTACGCGGTCAGGGCTTATTAATTGGTGCTCAGTTAAACAGCGATTATGCCGGCAAAGCGCGTGACTTTATGCTGGCCGCAGCCGACCAGGGTTTAATGGCGTTAGTGGCTGGCACCAGCGTGATCCGCTTTACGCCTTCGCTGGTGATCCCGGATGCCGATATCATTGAAGGCTTAGCCCGCTTTGAGCAGGCAGTCGCGCAAGTGGTTAAGGGCTAAGTTATGTTAGTGATCCGGCCGATAACGGCAGCGGATTTTGCTGCACTGAAGCAAATTGCTATTGAGTCCGGCGCGGGGTTTACCTCGCTGCCGGTCAACGATCAGCGTTTGCAGCAAAAAATTGCCCATGCCGAGCATAGCTTTGCTGCTAAGGTGGATGGCCCGGGCGACCAGGGCTATTTATTTGTGCTGGAAGATACGCAAAGCGGCGAAATCGTTGGTACTACCGGTATTGAAGCTGCGGTGGGCTTAAGTACGCCGCTGTATCATTTTCAGCAAAATACCGTCATCCACCACAGCGCCGAGCTTAACGTATTCAACCAGTTAAAAACCCTGACGCTGTGTAACGACTACACCGGCGCGTCAGAGATTTGTACACTGTTTTTGCGCGAAAGCTACCGGCGTAATCATGCCGGCCGTTTTTTATCTAAGGTGCGGTTTTTGTTTATGGCCGAATACCCGGAGCGCTTTAGCGACCGTGTCATTGCTGAAATGCGCGGCGCGGCCGACAGCGATGGCCAGCCACCGTTTTGGCACTGGCTGCAAAAGCTGTTTTTAACCATTGATTTCCCTACCGCCGACCATTTAATTGGTATCGGTAAAAAAGCCTTTATTGCCGAGCTGATGCCGCGTCACCCTATTTATGTTGGCTTATTGCCAGAGTGTGCGCAGCAGGTGATTGGCCAGGTGCACCAAAACACCAAGCCAGCGCTGAAAATGCTCGAGAACGAGGGCTTTGCCCATCGTGGCTATATCGATTTATTTGACGCCGGCCCAACGGTAGAAGCGCGTTTAAGCCAGATTAAATCGGTGGCGGCCAGTAAAAAAGTGCCGGTGAAAATTGCTGAGGTACAGGGCGAGCAAACGCTGGCGGTGGCGAATACGCAGCTGCAAGGCTTTCGTGCCAGCTTTAGTAAAAACGCAAAGTTTGATGCAGATCAGCAGCAACTGCTGCTAAGTAGCGAGTTTGCCGATACACTGCGCCTGCGCGATGGCGACCTGGCAAGATTTATCGTATTGGACAAGGCCTGAGGGCCAAACAAGTAATAACGTGTAATAAAAGGCGGATAAAAATGCATACTGATGTAAAAGTGTTGTTTGCCAACCTGTGGCAAGACTATGTAGCCGTAACTCCTTCTGCCAAAAAAGTACACCAGTTACTTGGCAGTTCGCAGCAGGATGACGTGATTAACGACCATATTGCGCTGCGTACTTTTAATCTGGAAAAGGTCGGGCTGGAAAAACTGGCCGCGCACTTTAAAGCGCTGGGTTACGAAGAATGTGGTGAGTACCATTTTGAGGCGAAAAAGCTCTACGCCAAGCATTATGAGCACCCGGATCGCAGCCTGCCAAAGGTATTTATCTCTGAGTTGCTGCTGGATAAATGCTCTGCTTACCTGCGTGATACCATCACTGCGCTGGTTGAGCAAATTCCGGCTGAAGCCGTAACTGCTGATAACTTCCTATACAGCGGCACGCACTGGCAGGTAAGCCAGGCCACCTATGAAAAGTTACTGGCAGAAAGTGAATACGCCGCCTGGGTTGCGGCCTGGGGCTACCGCGCTAACCACTTTACGGTAAGCGTTAATGACTTACACAGCTTTGACACCCTGCAGCAGGTAAACAGCGCGCTGAAAGACGCTGGCTTCTTGCTGAATACCTCAGGCGGTGAGATTAAAGGCACGCCAGAAGTGTATTTGGAGCAATCGTCAACACTGGCTGATTTACACCCGGTACAGTTTAGCGATACCGTAGCGACCATTCCAAGCTGCTTCTATGAATTTGCCCGTCGTTATCCGCTGGCTAGCGGCTTGCTGTATACCGGTTTTGTTGCGGCCTCAGCTGACAAAATCTTTGAAAGCACTAACGCCCGTTAATGCCGTAGTGTGATGTGTAACGTGATCGAGGCCAGCATTAAGCTGGCCTTTTTTATTGCTGCCCGGTGCGATTTTGGTTGATCTGAGGCAACTTTCGTTCTGTACTGCACTCTTAGCAAACGCAAACTACCGTTAAGGGTTTATCTGCCAGTGGTTAAAACTATTTTCGCTACTACGCTGCTGTGTGTTGTTGCGGCATTGCCGCTAGCGCAGGCCAGCACTATCACCACACAAATTATTCCGTTGCCGCATCCGCCTAATGGCAGTGTGCTGCATTTGGCCAAAAAAAAGCAATTAGCGTTGTCCGGCTTTAGCCAGTTTGAGCGTTGGTTAAGCCTGGTCAATTTAACTGATTACAGCAGCCGCATGTTGCCGATACCTGATGATGCGCAGTATTTTAGTCAGGCAACTCTGGCTGGTAGCAGTGGTGAAACCTTGGTGTTTTTAGGTTTAGGTGGCGTCAGTGTATTAAGTGCCGATGGCAGCTATGCAAAGCGTATTATTGCCAGCGAATCTATCTACCGTGTGCTGGATAAAAACCGCCTGCGCGAAGCAGATTTTGTTATTGATTTAGGCTTGGGCCTGAGTGACTTTTTAATCCCCGATTTTCAGCATACCCATTTATACCGTCAGCAGACCGATGGTAGCTTTGTGCATTATCCGCTGGCTGTTTCCGCGCAGATGCGCAGCTGGCGTAATAGCCCGGATTACACGCCCAGGCGCCACTTTATTGCTGATGTGAACAATGATGGCAGGCAGGATATTGTGTTTGTCGCTGACGGCAAATTTCAGCTATTTTTGCAGCAAGCCGATGGCCGCTTTAACACTGAGGCGGTCGTTGCTGACTGGCCGGTAACTTTGTCAACTGAGCAGGAAGCCGATCAGCGTAACGATGCCGGGCGCAGCTATAACGGCCAGAATATTGATACGCTGCGTGATATCACCGATATCGACGGTGACGGTATTGTCGATTTAGTGATTAACCGCGAACAGCTGGCGGATGCGTTAGAGCGTAACAACAGCTTTCGTATTCATTTTGGCCAAATGACAGAGCAGGGCCTGAGTTTTAACGCTGAGCCAGATACTTTTATTACTACGGATACGTCACCTATTGATGTGGTAATAGACGATTTTAACGCCGATGGCCGCAAAGATTTTTATATCCCCAGCACCCATTTTGGTGTCGGCACTATCGTACGGGTATTACTGCGTGGTAGTGCTAATTTAGATATCGATTTTTACTTGCTCAACGAAGAGCGACAGTACCCGAAAAAAGCCGACTTTCGCCAGCAAGCCACTATTGACGTCAGCATTGGTAACCTGCGCTACGATATGCCGCTGTTTAAATTGGCAGATATGCAGGGAAGCGGGCATAAATCACTATTGGTGGGCGAGGGCAGCGGGCAGCTAAAGCTTTACCAGCATGAGGATAAACGTTTATTTAGCCGCCGCGCTGAGCGCTTTAAACTGGCACTGCCGCGCGATGCCAGCCGCGCCAAAGTATTTGATATAAACGGTGATGGCAAAGAGGACCTGGTACTGCCGTTTGATAGCCAGGAAGCTGAGCAATACCGCAATCAACTGCATTTGCTACTTATGCCATAATGGCTTATTCCACCATGGCCATCACGTCGTTAATCATATCGTCCATGGTTAACAGGCCACTAAGCTGGTTATCGCGCAGTACCAGCAAGCGTTTTAATTTATGTTGTGTCATCAGGCTGGCGGCATGTTTTAGCGCCAGCTGCTCAGTAACGGCAATAGCCGGTTTAACGCAAACGTCGTAGACGTTGATAAGGTCAATATCACCTTCTTCGGCAATAATGGTTTTCAGGATATTGGTGTAGGTAATAAGGCCGTAGGCATCGTGCTCATGTTGGCGATCAACTACCAGGCTTTTTACCTTATGTTTTTTCATCAGGCTCATGGCTTCGCGCAAGGTGCTAAAAGGTGAAATACAAATCACCGGGCTGACCATCAAGTCTTTTACCAATTTAACTGCCATGCTGTTGCTCCTAGTTGTCTTGTTCGCGCAAATGTTGTTCAAATTTCATGATTTGGCTCATATCAATACCGGTCAGATGGTCAATCGGCACAGTGAACGCTATACCGCGCGACTTACCGTTCTCAAGCAAGATAGCCTGCATTTTTTTTAAGATAGGTAAGGATAAATGCTTAGCGACTACCATCAGTAACACCGACTGGCTGCCTTCAAAGGTCATACCAAAAAAGGTTTTTTTGCTCTCGCCACCAATGCCTTTACCGGTAAGAATAGTAATGCCGGTGGCACCTGTCTGTTGGGCTTGTTCGATCGCGGTTTGTTCCAGTTCTTCTGGCGTTATTACGACAATGGCAGAAAATTTCATACCATTTTACTCCTGCGTTTGATCAGTTGCTCTACCACTATGGCGTACAACATTACGGTAATAATAGGAAAGATAGAGGCAAAGGCGATAAGGCCAAAGCCATCGATCAGCACGTTGCGCCCTTCAATTGACGAGGCCAGGCCAATACCTAGCGCGGTTACCAACGGCACAGTAACCTCTGAGGTGGTAACGCCACCTAAGTCAAAGGCCAGTGCGGTAATATAAGCCGGCGCCAGCGCAGTTAGCAGTACCACCAGCAGGTAACCGGCCATAATGTAATAGTGAATAGAGTCGCCGCTGATAATACGATACACGCCAACGGTAATACCTATGGCGACACCCAGTGCCACGATAAACCGAATCACCGAGCCTTTGAGCTTACCGGGCGATGCTTGCTCAGCCTGCTCGCCTATGGCAATAAGTGCTGGCTCGGCCATGGTGGTGGCAAAGCCAATCATAAAAGCAAACAACAAAATAAGCGCATTATAGTTTTTTGCAATCAGCTGCTCTGCCATCAGGCTGCCTACCGGAAACAGACCCAGTTTTAACCCCAGCACAAAGGCATACAGCCCCAATAACACCATGCTAAAGCCCAGCACTACCTTGATAGGGTTTGCCAGTGGCCGGCGCAAAATAACATACTGAAACACCAGCACCACTAATATCATGGGCAGAATATCTTTGACCATAGTGGCCAGATCGATGAGGGCTTTTAGCAGCCAAAATACCGGTTTAGCCTCTGCTGCAGCGGCAACAATAGTGGCCGCACTGCTGTAGTTATATACCCAGATACCGTACAACTGCACGCTAATCATCGGTACCATTACCGCTAAGGCGACTAAGCCAAAGCCATCCATCAATGGGTTGCGGCCTTTAATTGAGCTGGCCAGGCCCAAGCCCAAAGCGGCAATTAATGGCACCGTGACGATGTTGGTGGTTACACCGCCGGAATCATAAGCCAGGCCGACTATTTCGGCCGGGGCAAAAAAGGTGACGCTAAGCACCAGAATATAACCACCAATCATTAACCAGTGGATCGGCCAACCCAGAATAATACGCAAAATACCCAGCGCCATAACAGCACCTACCGAGCAGGCCACAATTAAGCGCAGCGTTAAGCCATTAACCCGGCCTTCGCTAATCAGCTGCGCCTGCTGTGCTACCGCAATCAGCGCTGGCTCGGCAATCACGGCGGCAAAGCCGATAGCAAAACCAAACAGCAGTAACAGCGGCAGCGAGCCTTTGCGGGCAAATTGGTTGGCCAGGTTTTTACCTACCGGAAAAATGCTTAAATCTAAACCGAGTAAAAACAGTGCTATACCAATAGCGACAATCAGTAAGCCAATAATGATGCTAACCGGCTCGGGGGGCAGGGTTTGAAAAATGGCCAGCTGAAAAAACAGCACCACCGCCACTATTGGCAGCAGGTTTTTCAGCGCGTGTAAGAATTGATGCAGAAACTGCTGCAATAACAGCACCGGCGCTCCACGGTTTAAGGTTTAAAACTACAACAGAGTATAGGTTATTCTGCCTGGAACTGATTGATCGAAAACAAATAATGTTTCTAAAGTTAAGGTTTATCTGCATAAACCTTAACGCATAAGACAAGATAAAAGAGAGTCAATTATGACCAAGTTAGCCGACGTTATGATATGAATCTTCATAACCTGAGTTAATAGGCTAACAGTCAGTGCAGCGGAGGGTTAGCTCCCTTCAACTTTGCTGCAAGTACGCACTTTTTTATTTGAACCTATCACTTTTTCATTACGGCACACTAATCTGCCTTCCTCTGAGTTCTCTGCAGCTGCCTGAGGGGCTGTTGTGGCCTCGGTAGAGGTAGGTGCTACCTCTGAGCTAGCTTTTTCTGTTGATGCACAAGCAGTTAGCATGAAAATGACAATTGTAGTAACAAGAATACGCAAGATGAAATCCCTAAATTAGTTAAATTGCTGCGACACAGTATTTAACTGTTAAGATTTTTGCAATGCTAATAAATAAAAATTTACAATTTAATCGGGTAGGGGGGCGTTTTCATTAGCCCCTGCCGGGGTTTGGGAACAATGGCAGGGGCTGAAAATTTAGCCAGGGAATGGGGTCAGAGTGCTCTGACCCCATTTGGGGGATTAACGCGGCTCAAACTCAAATGGCAGGCGTTTTACCTCACGCAGGCCTATTTCATTTAAGCTGTTAGCATCGTACAAGCGGCCATTCACCATAGTATGGGTGACCTTATCGCTCTGGCGGATATCCTCGAGCGGGTTGCCGTCAATCACGATTAAATCGGCCAGTTTACCGACTTCCAGAGAGCCTAGTTGATGGTCCATACCAAAAGTTTTCGCCGGGTTGATGGTGGCCGTTTTAAGCGCTTCCAGCGGGCTCATACCACCCTGGGCGAACATCCACATTTCCCAGTGTGCACCTAGACCTTCGCGCTGGCCGTGCGCGCCAATATTCGCTACCACGCCAACATCACTCAGTTCTTTGGCGGTTTTAACCACGTTAAAGTGATTGTAGTGATGCTCTGGTGCTGTAGGGCGGCGCATACTGCGTGGTGCCAGCTCGTCCATCGGCACATAGGTACGTAATTTGGGATGCTTCCATACTTCGGTTTTGTCGTACCAGTAGTTTTCGCCCCAAATACCACCATAGGCTACGTTTAGCGTGGGCGTGTAAGCCGTGCCGCTGGCCTGCCATAACTGTTTCACATCGTCATACACCTTCGCCGCCGGCAGCGCATGTTCAATGGTAGTGTGGCCATCGACTATCATAGACAGGTTATGCTGCATTAACGAGCCACCTTCCGGTACTACCATCATATTCAGTTCGCGCGCCGCTTGTATTACCTGCTGACGCTGGTTGCGCCGTGGCTGGTTATAGCTTTTAACGCTAAAAGCACCGGCTTTTTGCAAGCGCTCTAAGTGAAACTTGGCGTCTTCCAGGCTGTCGATATGTGAGGTGTAACCTGCACCCTCAGCACCATACAAAATGGTACCGGTAGAGAAAATACGCGGCCCGGCAATGCGGCCGGCCTTTTGCATTTCGCTGGCAGCGAAGACTTCACGGGTATCATTGGACGGATCGTGAATGGCGGTAACACCAAAAGCTAACGAGGCATAATTCAGCCAGTTTTGCTGCGGGATGATCTGATTGCTACCCTGGCTGCCATGGGCATGGGCATCAAATAAGCCTGGCATAATAGTTTTACCAGCAATATCAAACACTTTTGCTTTGGCTGGGATGGCAATATCAGCACGTTTACCCACGGCGATAATCTTGTTGTTTTCAACTAAGACCACGCCATTTTGAATAACTTCATCGCCGTTCATGGTAATCACCTGACCGCCAACAAAAGCTACGGTACCACGTGGGCTGTCAACCGCAGCACTAAAGCCAAGGTTAACACCGTTCTTGGCGGCAAAGTCGGTTTTACTGTCAAAGCCAAACAGGCCATCGATGCTGGCATGGTAAAGCTCGGGGCCTAAGCTCCAGTACAGATGGCGGCTATCGCCAGCCCAGCTGATATATTCACCTGCGCGCACCGACAGCTGTTTTACCGGGAACTGCTTGTCAGTGCCGCTGACATCAATAGCGCTGCCACGCTCGGTAAAGGGCGTAACAAACACTTTAAAGCGATCGGCAAAGGCCAGGTATTTGCCATCCGGCGACAGTTTAAACTCGGTGCCGAATTTGGCCGTGTACAGTGTTTGCTGGGTATGTTTGGTCAAGTCTATACGGATCAGGCTAGGGGCTTTGCCGTAATCCATGGCATACACAGCATCATTGCCTGCGCCAAACATCGGCGCGCGGCCGTTACGGCTGATAAGCTCTGGCGTGCCGCCTTTGCTGCTGATTTTGTACAGGCCAGTGTTTAACGACCACTGGCGTGGTAGCAGGCTGCCGGCACCGGTTTTGCGGTACACCACGGTTTTGCCATCGGGGCTAAATACCGGCTCGACATATTTGCCTGGCTCAGAGGTTAGTTTACTTACCCGGCCATTACGTAAATTCAGAATATTTACCGCGCCCTGGCTGTTATCGTTCCAGCTGACATACACCAGCTCTTTACCATCACGCGAGAACTGCGGGTAATATTCAAAGTCGGTGCTTTGTTTGGTTAAACGCCGTGGCTTGGGGTTAGCCACATCAGTGATATATAAATGCCCCAGCGCAGTAAAGACGGCTTGTTTGCCATCGGGCGATACCTGCACAAAGCGCAGCATTTTGGTATCAAACTGCTCCTGATCCAGGTTTTGCTTTACCCGCACTGCAGTTTGTATTTGTTTGCTGGTATCTACGCTAAACGGCACTGTCGCCAGCTTTTTGTCGGTAACACTGAGCTTTTTAATTTCGCCACCGGCCCAAAACAACAGCGCTTTGTTATCCGGCGTCCAGGCCAGTGTGGGGTAAACACCATGAATGGCCCAGGTTTCCTGCATATCGCGGTCTAAGCCGTCATACAACTTAATATGCTCACCGCTTTGCAAGTCGTACAAAAATAGCGTGCTTTGAAAATCGACCCGGCGAATATAGGCCAGGTATTTGCCATCCGGTGACGGCGTGGGGCGGATAGCGCCACCTGCGCCGTCTAATACCACTTCCCATTTGCCGCTTTCGCGCTCAAAGCGCTTTATTTTATAAATACCGCTTTCTGAGTCTTTGCTGTAATGGAAGGTTTTGCCTGGTGTGTCATCCTGCGAAAAGTAGATGTATTTGCCGTCGGGTGAAAATGCCGGCTCGCCTAAGTCTTTTTGATCGTTCGGCCGTTCGGTTAACATAATGCCGCTACCGCCGGTTTTGTGGTATTGCCAGATTTCACCTGCACCTAAAGAGCGGCTGGCGGTAAAGTGCTTGCGCGCCACGATAAAGTCACCGTCTGGGCTCCAGGCCGGGCTGTTCAGCAGGCGGAAGGTTTCGTTAGTGACTGCGCGCTGGTCGCTGCCGTCAGCGTTCATCAGCCAGATATTATCGCCGCCGCCTTCATCGCTGGTGTAGGCAATGTATTTGCCATCCGGGCTAAAGGTGGGCTGCATTTGCCAGCCAATGTCCGGCGTTAAGCGTTTAGCCTGGCCGCCGCTCACCGGCATGGTGTAGATATCGCCCAGTAAGTCAAAAGCGATTGTCTTGCCATCTGGGCTTATTGCCACGTTCATCCAGCTGCCCTGGTTAACCTTAATATTAACCTCGTTAAACTGGCCCTGCGGTGCGTTAACATCCCAGGCTGGGGCTTTGTCGGTTTCGGCCTGCAGAAAAAAACTGCTTAGCATCAGTGCCAGCAGAGAGGGTGTAAAAGCTTTCATCATCGGTTCCTTGGAGGTGAGCTGTTATTATTATCAGAATATGGCTTACCAGAGTGACATAAACTGGTTGCAGAGTTAAGTTTTTGCTGGCTGCAGTGCGCTGAAAGTCAGTACATAGGAGATAAAGTGCGCTATTGTTGCGTTATACTGCTTTGCAGGGATATTGCTGAGCCAGATCAAAGGTTCAGGAAATCAGTCTTGTAATATAGCCGCAACTGGTACAGATTTTACAGGGCACATAAGCGGAGTCTGAGATGAAATTTAAACTTATTATGGTGTTTACCGATATTGATAAAACCGACAAGCTGCTGGACGCCGCCCGGCAAGCTGGTGCTACGGGAGCGACGATTATCTCCAGTGCAAAAGGGCAGGGGCTTGGCAAAGCCATCGGTATTTTTGGTCTGGAGCTATTAAACCCCCGTGATGTAATTCTGGTGCTGGTAGAGCAGCGCCGTGCCGACCACGTGTTGGAAACCATAGTAGATATTGGTGGGCTGGATGAAAAGCTGGATACCGGCATTGCCATTATGCTGGACGTTGAACGTGCGCTAGGGCTTACTGAACATATCCGCACGCTGGAACGTAACATTCCTGTTGAGTAACCCACCATTAGCCCTAAGCAGACAAACCGGCAAATTTATCTGTTAGTGCTGGTCAGTCGGGCCGCGTCATTGCTATTATTGCGCTAAGTTATTGACATAGCATAAAGGTCTGCCAGCATAGGCTGGCAGGTCAGCCGCTTTTCTGTTTAGCGAGAGCTCATATCATCATGTTTGTTGTCGACCAATTAATAATGCTGGCCGCTATTCTGATTTTGCTGGGTATTTTATCCAGCAAACTGTCGGCCCGGCTTGGTTTGCCAATGCTGGTACTGTTTTTACTGGTCGGTATGCTGGCCGGCGAGGATGGCATTGGCCGTATTGCGTTTGATAACCCGCAAGCAGCGCATGCGCTGGGCACGCTGGCGCTGGCGCTGATTTTGTTTGACGGTGGCTTACAAACGCCGGTGCAATCAATTAAACAGGTGTGGAAACCTGCTTCTATACTCGCCACGCTGGGTGTATTGATTACCGCCGTGGTGACGGGTGTCGCAGCCAGTTACATCCTGCAAATTAGTTTACTGGAAGGCCTGTTGCTGGGCGCTATCGTTGGTTCAACCGATGCGGCGGCAGTATTTTCATTGTTGCGTAATGCCGGTATTAACCTTAACAGCCGGCTTAAATCGACGCTGGAAATAGAAAGCGCCTCGAACGATCCGATGGCCATTTTTCTTACCGTGGGCTTGTTGGAAGTGTTAGTGAATGGCCTAAAGCCCGGGGTTGGTTTGTTGCAGTTGTTTTTGCTGCAAATGGGGCTGGGTGCCATCATTGGCTTAGCAGTTGGCTACGGCATTATCAGTATTATCAATCGTATTCATCTGCAGGCCAGTGGTTTATATCCGATAATGGTTACGGCTGCCGGTTTACTGGCGTTTGGTGTGGCGGCCAACCTTGGCGGTAGTGGCTTTTTGGCGGTATTTATTTGCGGTGTTATTGTCGGCAATGCCCGCTTTGTATTTCAGCGCACCACTTTTTTATTTCACGACGGTCTGGCCTGGCTAAGCCAAATCACCATGTTTGTTATGTTGGGCTTGTTAATTACACCTAGTTCGTTACTTACAGTATGGTGGCAGGGTTTATTAATTGCCGCGGTGTTAGTATTTGTCGCCCGGCCTATTGCGGTGCTACCCGTGCTAAAGCTGTTCGGTTTTAACAGCCGCGAAATGACATTGGTATCCTGGGTAGGGCTTCGCGGTTCTGTGCCGATTATTCTGGCGATTTTTCCGTTGATGTTTGGTCTTGGTAGTGCCGAGCTGATTTTTAACGTGGTGTTTTTCGTGGTGTTGATTTCGGCAACCTTACAAGGCTCAACTTTGGCCTGGGTGGCGCGTAAGCTTAAACTGATTGAACCCTTACCGGCTAAAGCGCCAGCTACACTGGAGATTACCTCATTAGGTGAGGTAGACGCCGAGATTGTTGAATACACCTTGTCGGATAACTCGCGGGCAGCCAATCGGCGTTTAGCCCGTATGGCACTGCCAGAAGGTGTGGTGGTGGCGATGATTACCCGGCAGGAAAAAGTGATACCGCCGCGCGGCTCTACGGTGTTGCAGGCCAGCGATCATCTGTTTGTGGTGATGAAGCACGACTATAAAGCCATAGTAGAGCAGGTATTTGCCGACAAAGGCTTCAAACCGGCCAAAGTAGCCACTGAGTTCAGACTTAAAGGCACCAGCACTCTGACGGATATCGATTGGTGTTTTGGCTTTAATTTAGCCCTGTGCCATGCAGATATGTCGCTGGAGCAATTGTGTAAACAGCAACTGGGTGACACCCTGGCAGAACAGCAACAGTTTAGCATAGAGCAGTATCAGTTTACTGTGGCCGAAATGGTCGGTGAGCGGGTCACTACGGTATTGCTGCATGTTGTTGCGCAGACTGAGGCCGATACGGCATCGTCTGGTGCAGACAACGCAGTGTCTAAATGAGAAAAATCTTGTGATTGAATCACCTTGTGTAGCCTGTTGCCGGCTAAACGCCGATAAAGTCTGTGTTGGCTGTTATCGTCATATTACCGAAATAGTTGACTGGAACCGGCGCACAGATGATGAAAATGCAGCTATATTACAACAAGTTGCTATAAGAAAACGTCAGGCTGAGCACACAGGTGGCAATGAGGGCAGTACCAGCCCTATTACCCAGGCCGAGTGGCAGGCGGCAAAACAACAGGTACGTAACCGTTAAGGAATAACTATGGTTGACTGGCAGCTGGTGTTTAATATCAGTCCTTTTGCCTGGGCTGAGCTGGGTACGGCATTACTGTGCGGTTTTATTATTGGCCTGGAGCGGCAGTTACGTGGTAAACCGGCCGGTATTCGTACCAGTATTCTTATTGTGATGGGCACCTATGTGTTTATTGCCGCGTCGATGTCGGTGAACAGCAATATGACCGATCCGTCGCGCATTATCGGCCAGGTGATTACCGGCGTTGGCTTTTTAGGTGCCGGTGTGATGCTGGCGCGTGATGGCATGGTACTGGGTGTCACTTCGGCTGCAACGATTTGGGTGCTGGCATCTATTGGTGTCTGCATTGGCATCGGCCAGGATCTGGTAGCAATAAAGCTGTCGGTACTGGTGGTGGCGGTACTGGTAGGGATAGATATACTGGAGAATTCATCGTCAGCGATGCGCCGTGGCGTGCACCGTACTTACAATGAATGGTTGCACCGGACTAATGGCAGTTTGTTTGGCCGGCGGAAAGAGGATCAGGTCGCTACGGCAAAGCAGGATATTGACGACCCGCATTAACAACGGCATGCAATTAAAAAAGGCGCTATAAAAGCGCCTTTTTTATGAAAATCAGTATATTAGCTTGCGCTACGCTCTTTAATCGCGTTAATGATTGGCGAGCTGGCAAAACCATTGCTGTTGGCCCACTCGATATCACCTGAAGCGGCTACCTGGCTGCCTGGTAACTGGCTGATAATAAAGCCGGCTGCATCTGCGGCGTTGTGCTTAATAGCATGACGAACCAGTGGCAAACCGTCACATACGATACCATCGTACACGTTACGCAGACGTAAACGGTTGTCTGATAAGGCTTTACGCAGGTTATTTTTGTTATCTGCAGCAACGTAAGAGCAGATAGACATGGCTAACTGGTCGTCGGCAGCAACCGGAGCACTGATAAATGAAGTAGTGGCGATAACAGCGGCTAAAGTGAATAATTTTGCTTTCATATTCAAGCTCCAAAATGAGTTAAGGTTCAATCATCAGTGCAACACTTGTTGCAAAACACGAAAGGACATAAGGCATGTCGTTTAACTCTGACAGAGCAGAATAAACATCGCACTTAGCGACGGCAGCCCAGCTATCGTAGAAGTCAGCTTACTGACAACCTTAGACCTGAAGCTTTGCGTGTTCACCCTTTCGGGTGACTTGCCTTTCGAGCGAGCGCATTCTAATAAGCGCTTAATTTTTATGCAAGTGAAATTTTCAGCAAAACAAAAATATTTTTAACTTGAGTCGCTTAGCTAAACAGCCCTGATGGTGGCAGTGCTGCTGGCGCACTGCTGGGTAACCAGTGTTAGTGCGTCGCAGGTAAGCCTCGCGCTAATGCTGGCAGCACCGGCAAGGCGGCAAGCTTGTTCTGGCAGTAACGGCAGTTTTAGCAGAGCACCCTGTAAATTAGTGTTCTGATGTTTGATATAGTGCATTAAACCATAATAGGCATGGTTGGCTACGCCGGTACCGGCATGATAAGACAACTGAGCCGGGATCTGTTGCTGTTGCAAGGTGCTGACCAGCGCGGCCAGCGGCAGGTTGCTAAAGTAAGCAGCCGGGCCATGTTGTGCGGTCAGGCTGTCTTTGGCAATCTGGTTATCCTGATCCGGGCTTAGGCAGTGGTTAATATTTAGCGCAACCTTTTCCAGGCTGATTTGTGTTTGTGCTGCATCTTGTGCCAGCAGCAACAGTACCGCCGGTTTGTGCTGGGTAATCAGCTGCTCCAGTACGACTAAACTGCGTTTAAATGCATAAGGCAGTGCAGCTAACTGCAGCTGATAGCCGTCAGTGCTGCCGGTCTGGACCAGCGGTGTTAACGCATTAAATATGGTGTGCTTATCCTGTGGGCTGGCCGCATCCAACACGGCAAGTAGTATGGTACGCATCGGCGTTCTGCTCCTTCAGCTTAGCGCTGTTAACATACTACAGCCGTTAGTGTATTGCCAGATCCAGCGCCAGTAGCGATGACACAGCCCGCTGCCAGCGCTGCTGCAACTGCTGTGCGCTGTCATAGCTAAGCTGTGGCGATAGCGCTTGGCCAGCGCGCCATACCTGGCTGATGTCCGTTAGCTTTGTAAACCAGCCCAGCTGTAATGCCGCCAAAAAGGCGGCACCCAGTGCGGTGGCGTCACTGTTGGCAGCGGGTTCAACCTTAAGCTGGCACATATCGGCCAGCGCCTGCAAAAACCATTGGTTTACCGTCATGCCGCCATCAACCCGCAGCTGGCTAATATTAATGCCATCACTTTGCATGGCCTGCAGTAAATCCTGGCTTTGATAGGCCACGCTTAATAGCGCCGCGGCACAAAGTTGTGGCGCACCGCTGTCGCGGGTCATACCAAGCAGCGCGGCTTTTACCTCAGGCTGCCAGTAGGGCGCACCCAGGCCGGTAAAGGCCGGGATCAGCAGTTCCGACTGCTGATAATGGCTTTGGCTGGCCAGGTGTTCTGTGTCACTGGCCTTTTGTATCACGCCCAGCTTGTCGCGTAGCCACTGCACGGTGGCGCCGGCCATAAAAATGCTGCCTTCCAGTGCATAGGTCGCCTGGCCGTTAAGTTGCCAGGCCAGGGTGCTTAATAACTTATGCTGGCTACGTAGCACCTTTTTACCGGTATTGACCACAGTAAAGCAGCCAGTGCCATAGGTGCTTTTACTCATGCCCGGCGCGGTGCAGGCCTGGCCCAGTAGCGCCGCTTGCTGATCGCCAATCATACTTAATACCGGTATAGCACGGCCAAACAGTTCAGTGGCGGTATGGCCAAACAGACTGGCGTTATCCTTAATGCTTGGTAGCAGTTGCCGCGGGATACTAAACAGCGTTAACAGCTCGTCATCCCAGTCTTGCTGTTGCAGGTTAAATAGCAGGGTGCGGCTGGCATTGCTGGCGTCAGTGGCATGCACGTTGCCGCCCGTCAGGCGCCACAGCAGATAACTGTCGACAGTGCCAAAACACAGCTCGTCACGCTCTGCTTGCTGGCGTGCGCCGGCAACATTGTCCAGCACCCAGCGTAGTTTAGTGGCCGAGAAATAAGGATCGGCCAACAGGCCGGTTTTTTGCTGCAGCAGCGGCTCCTGACCGCTGGCTTTTAATTGCTGGCAGTAATCAGCACTGCGCCTGTCTTGCCAGACAATGGCTGGATATACGCAGTTGCCAGTGTCTTTATGCCACAACAGGGTCGTTTCCCGCTGATTGGTTATGCCCAAAGCAGCAATATCGGCGGCGCTCAGTGTCGCCTGGTTCAGTGCCTGATGGATGCAGCTGACGACACTTTGCCACAGCTGCTCGGGGTCTTGCTCTACCCAGCCTGCGTTAGGGTAATATAAGCTAATTTCCTGCTGCGCCTGTGCTACCACCTCAAGCTGGCGGTTATACACTATGGCGCGGCTGGAGGTGGTGCCCTGGTCGATAGCGAGCAGATATTTTGACATGACGGCGACTTTTAACGTTATGCTTAGATAATTGCTCAGCCTAGCAGCAAATATGCAGGCTGCCTATAGCCGCTATAAGGAGCGAAGAATGATTGTAACTTTCAAAAGTAAAGCGAGTGGAGACATTGTCTACACTGCAGATGTGGCATTAAAACTTCTTAATATGATGGGACGTGATGATAAAGTGCCTTCCGCTTTGTACGCTGAGGATGTTGCCCCTGCGCTAGAAACGTTGCGTGCCGCACTGGCGCAGTATGTAGCTCGCCAACAAGCTGAATCGGCCAATGCCGACAAGGATCCTGATCAGGACGCTGCGCAAAAGCCCAGCATCGCGCTAACAGTGCGGGCACAACCTTTATTACAGTTGCTGGAAAAAGCGGCGAAAAAACACTGCCCGGTGCTGTGGCAATAGCGATTGTGGCAAAGCGGTTTTGCTAAAACAATTGCTTAACGTAGAATCGGCGTAGGAACAACAGTGTGAGCAACAACATGGATACCTTGGCTCGTCAGTGCGATAACTGCTTTACCACCTTACAGGGCGATTTTTGTCATCAGTGCGGTCAGGAAAAGAAAAGCTATATCCGTAATGTCAGCGGTGTGGTCACCGAGTTTTTCGGTGAGTTTAGCAACTGGGATACCCGGGTCTGGCGTACGTTATTGCCGCTGTGGTTTCGCCCCGGCTATTTAAGCCAGCGTTATGTCAGCGGCCATCGTGTACCTTATGTACCGCCGCTGCGGCTGTATTTATTTACCTCTATTATCGCCTTTTTGCTGCTGGCAAAGTTATTGCCCGACAACGGGCTGAACATTAATAACGCCAGCGCAGACTTACCTTCAGTCGTCAGCGGTGAACCTGTCTCGCCAGAGCAGTTTCAGCAGGAACTGTTCAGTCAGATGCAGGCAGATGCCAAGGCCCAGGGCATGGCGCTGCCATTTTTATCAACCGAGACCAATAGTGAGTTTGAGCGCAAAATTGCCCAGTTAAGTGCTAACCCCAAGCAGGCGATTAATAAGTTTTTTAGCCTGGCGCCACAGATGATGCTGTTGCTACTGCCGTTGTTTGCACTGTTGCTAAAGCTGGTTTATCTGCGCTCTGAGCGCTATTACATGGAGCATTTAATCGTCGCGCTACATAGCCACAGCTTCATTTTACAGTTTTCGGTGCTGTATCTGGCGCTGGAATTATTGGCGCAAAGTATCAGCTTGGCCTGGTTGTCGCAAAGTGTGCAGTGGCTAGCTAATGGCGTATTGCTGTGGATGCCAGTGTATTTACTGCTGTGCCAAAAGTACTACTACCAGCAAAGCTGGGGTAAAACCTTAGTAAAGTTTTGGCTGGTAAGCTCGGTATATAACTTTATGGCTGTAAGCGCCCTGGTGGGGCTGATTATTCTGAGTATTTTATGGGCTTAAGCCGGGAGACAAGTTAGTTATGTCTGAGCACACTGTGCAACCAAGCCAACCGGTGCAGCGTCAGTTAGAGGCTTATAACGCGAAAGATTTGGCGGCCTTTATTGCCTGCTACCATGCCGATATCCGCATTTACCGGATGCCGGCGCTGGAGCCTGTTATTATCGGCCAGGACGCTTTGGCGCATTTTTACGCCAACAAGCGTTTTAGCAACAGTAAACTGCGTGCTGAGGTGTTAAAGCGTATGGTGGTGGGGAATAAGGTTATCGACCACGAGCGGGTGTATGGTATGACCGAAAAACCGTATGAGGTGGTTGTAGTATACGAAGTGCAGGACGGCCTGATTCTAAACGCGTGGTTTTATCCGGCGTAAATCTGGTTAGGTTAATGTTTTGCACAACTTGTATTTTATAGGCTGGTACAAGTACAGAAATAGTTATGCTAGATGCCGTAAGGGTATGGAATAAGTGAAGGGAGAGACATGATTAATGCATTTAAAACGTGGTGGAACACGGTGCCCAAAGCTCAAAAAGTGAGCCTGATTGTGCTGGCAGCGTTTATCGCAGCAGTCCTTATCATGAGTTTTGGCGTGGTTATAGGCGCATCTCTGGGGAAGGCAGTCTGACTTTGACATCCCCGGTAAAATGTTACAAAAGTGACCAGGCACCAGCGTTAGACTAGACAAGCCTTTCTTGGAGAGAACATAAATCATGGTAAGTATGGAATTATCGGTAATCGTTCTAAATGCCATTATCATCCTGGTGGCCTATCTTTCGGTGTACCCCAAGCTGGCCGGCAATAGCTTTAATAAAATTGCTTTTTATGACCTGTTTGCCTCCGGCCTGGCGCTGGCTATTGTCGGCTCTAAATATTGGGGTAGTGGTCAGCAGTTTAGCCTGCTCGTCGCCGACGTTAACTGGTTTTGGTTTACCCTGATCACTTACGCCATTATCGAAATACCGGTAATGCTTTGGTATTTTAAGAAAAATAATGTGGAAATTAAGATAAAGCGTTAGCGAGGTTGTCTCTGGTTTTGTAATTTTTTCGTAAATTAACGCGGCGTTAAGTTAATTTGTGCCACTGTAATCAGCAAACATAATTACAGGAGAACACAGATGAAACTCATTTTTGGCCTGGCTATCAGCCTGGCATTATTGATATTTAGCAATAACGCTTCAGCCTGCGGCTTTCGGCTGGATAACGGCAAGTTATTACGCTGCGGTATGAATCGCATCGAGCTGTTATCACTGGCCGGTGAGCCGCTAAGTAAAGATATTGAAACGCTGGGTGTGGATACCGGCGAGCCGGTTAAAGGCGAGACGTTAGAAACCTGGTCTTACCGCTTAAAAGGCGATATGGGCGGGCAGTTTTTGGTATCGGTAAGCCTGCAAGCGGGCAAGGTGACAGCCATAACGTCTAAACAACAAAGCCGGCTATAAACCGGTCACAAGTGCCTGCGCATGCGCGGGGCGATAGTAATTCAGTGCATATAGGAAGATAGATGCCACATTTTATAGTCGATTGCTCAGTTGAGGTATTGGAAAGCCACTCTGAAGAATATATTGCTGAGCAAATTCACTTGGTTGCTGTTGCCTCTGGTTTGTTTGATATCGGAGATATTAAAGTTCGGATAAATCCTTACAATAAGTATTTGGTGGGCGGGAAGCGAGAGCTTTTCATTCACGTATTTTCGAGCATTATGCAAGGTCGCACCACTGAGCAGCGAGCTCAGTTGTCACAATCGGTTGTTGAGAGGTTAGTGGCAATGTTTCCGCATGTTCCAAATATTGCTATGAATGTCAGTGAGTTTGAAAAGGCAACTTACTGCAACCGCTCTATGTTTTGACCAGTATTGCTAGTAAGGCAAGTCAGTATCTAATGAGGGTTTATGATAAAAACTTTAACTTTAGTATTTTTTCTTTGTTTTTCTTTTTATGCATTTTCATCACCAAATATGGAGTTGATAAATGGAGATTGGGATTGCAGCGAGCGTATCGAAGAAGATGGTTATATTTCAGATATTAAGGTTACGGATTCTTATAACGTAGCAAACTATACTTTTACGTCAGATGGCACCGTTGAGTTAAAGTATAAAAGTACCCTTGTTGTGAAGTTCAAAGTTATCTCGCAAGGTACATTTACCGTGGAAAAAGACATGATTGCACCAGTATTTACAAGTGTAGATGTTGAAGTAATCTCAGGGTATATGTCAGTAGAAGACTTAAATCAGCTTAAACAGGGTATGTTGAATGATAAAGGTTCATATAAAACTATAAAAGTAGATAATAAAACATGGGTTGCTGTCGATTTGACAGATAATAAAGAGAATGTTTGCAATAAAATATAATAATCTAACTAAAGTTGCCTTAATAATAGACAATCCTATTTTTGTAAAAAGCGCAAAAAGTGACCAGTTTGCTTCTCAGTTTATGCGAGCGTAATGCCCGCTACATCGCTCGAGAAAGCCGGCTACAAACCGGCTTGCTTAAGTAACTCCGCCATATGCTGCAGTGCGCTAAGCCCCTGAATATCGGTGGCTTGTAGCGGCACTTTATAGCGTGGCAGTTTGGCAAAATCTTGCTCTATCTGGGCTAAATGCACCTTTTCCTGTGCGCGTCTGGCAGCGAGAAAGTCACCATCGGCACTGTCGGGCAAAATGCGGTTTACCACTAAGCCTGCCAGTGGCAGTTTTTCTTGCTGTAAGCTTTGCACCGCGCGGCCGGTTTCTAAGATTGGCAGTTTTTCTGGCGTTAACACAAACAGCAGGGCAGTGCGGCTGGCATCGGTTAATACTTCGCGGGTACGTTGTAGTAAGCGCTGGCGCGTTAATAAGGTTTCGGTGATGGCTTTATTGCGCTCATCCATGCCAGCGGTAGCATGCTGGTTTGGGTCGTCCAGTGGGCTGTCGATATCCCGCCCCGCTTTGGGCGTTAAATGGCCTAATACATCGCCCAGCTTCTCTGAGCGCTTATTGGCGTTTAATAAACCCTGCGTCCAGGCCGCCATGGCTTCAGGCAGGCTTAACAGGCGAAGGGTATGGCCGGTGGGCGCGGTGTCGAAAATAACCAGATCGTAATTGCTAAGGCCAAGTTCTATCACATTAGCGATACGTTCGAGCATGGCGGCTTCCTGCGCGCCGGGTGACTGACGGGTTAAGCGCATTTGCCGCTCAATTTCGCCAAACATTTCCGGCCGGGTAAAGCGCTTTAGCTGGGCGGTAACTTTAGCCAGATGCTGCTCTACCTCGCGGTCAGGGTCGAGCTCTAAGCCATCTAAATTAGGCGCTAAGCGGGTAATGTTGTCACCAATGTCACGGTCAAAGGCATCGGCTAAGCTGTGCGCCGGATCGGTCGACACCAGCAGCACCTTTTTACCGCGTTCGGCGGCCAGCACTGCCAGTGCCGATGAGGTAGTGGTTTTACCCACGCCGCCTTTGCCGCCAATCAGCAGCACGCGTTTATCCGTTAACAGCATTTAATATTGTCCAGTGGTGAGTGCTCCATGCCCATACGGGTATGCCAGTCGTGAAAGCGCTCCAGCAGCAGCGGTTGCAGCTCAAGCGTGTAATAACTGGCCGGGTTGGGTACACCCATCATTTCAGAGAAAATGAGCAGCATAAATAAATCATCCTGCTCACGTTTGGCGCGCGCTATCGCACTGCGATAGGGCGCATTATAGGCTTCCTCGGCATAAAAACTGGCCTGGCGGAACCAGGCCTTGAATTTATCTAAACTCATGAGTTTTGCGCGGCGGTTTTCGCTTTGTTGGCTTTAATCTGCTTGGTTAGCGCCGAGCTCGACTCCAGAATCACCAGCACGGCCGCAACCAGGATAATTAAGTCCAGCGTAAACAGGAACCAGTCGCCTTTCTCGTAGAAGCTTTTCAGCTGAATTAATAAGCCCAGTGTGGTCATGGTAAGCAGGAACATCAAGGGCCCCAGCGTGTACCACATTGGCCGGCCCAGTTTTACCAGCATTACCGTGATCACCAGCAGGGTTAAACCGGCCAGTAACTGGTTGGTGGTGCCAAACAGTGGCCAAATCATTAAACCGCCTGAGCCATCACCACCGGCACCAAAGGCCAGCAGTAAACAAGAACCTACCGCCAGTAAGGTAGCCGGCGCCGCTTTTTGCATCCAACTGATGTTATAAATGCTGCCCCATTCCTGGAAGATATAGCGCTGCAGACGCAGGCCGGTGTCCATCGTCGTACCGGCAAACAGCACCACCATTACCGTGAGCAAGGTTTGTGATAACACAGTGTCTAAACCAATACCGTTTTGCAGAATATTGGCGCCGCCTTTAATAAAGGCCGACACACCGCCCTGACCAAAGCTGTGGTAAATGGCTTGCCAGTCGGCCAGGGTCGCAAAACCTGCGGTAGCCGCAATAATGGCCGCCAGCGCCAGTGAACCTTCACCGACTGCACCGAAGTAACCAACAAAGCGCACATCCGGCTCTTTATCAATTTGCTTAGAGGTAGTACCGCTGGATACCAGACCATGGAAGCCAGAGATAGCACCACAGGCAATGGTAACAAACAGTAGCGGGATCAGAGACGGTGTGCCTTCAGGCACGTCAGTATTAAAGGCAGGTGCCACCACATCGGGGCTGGCCAGAATAACCGCACCGTACAATAAACCCAGGCCGATAAACAGCTGAATACCGTTAATATAGTCACGCGGTTGCAGCAGCATCCACACCGGCAGTAACGACGCGATAGCGGCATAAACAAATAGCAGGATGATCCAGGTTTGGTTGTCGCTTAATGGGCCAACCATTTCGGGCAGTGAAATAGGCAGCATAGGGCCGATATAAATCATACCGTATAGTGCAACTACACCGACGATAGTCACCAGCAGCAGGCCCATATTTTTGCGGTAAATAAGCTGGCCGATAATCAGTGCCACTACGATAGCGCCCCACACGGGAATAGTGGCACTGGGGAAATTAATTAACTGACCGGCAATAACCACGGCAAACACCGCGTTTACCATTAGCAGAACCAGGAAAATAACGATCATAAAGATACTGCGGGCGCGGTTGCCAACGATATCACCGGTTAAGGCGCCGATAGATTTGGCTTTATTGCGGCTACTGGCCCAAATGGCACCGGCATCGTGCACACCGGCAAAGAAAATAGTACCAAACACCACCCATAAAAAGGCCGGTACCCAACCCCAGATAACTGCTATGGCAGGGCCGATTATCGGCGCTGCTCCGGCAACAGAGGTAAAGTGATGGCCCCATAAAATGTACTTGTTAGTAGGCACATAGTCGATGCCATCCTGCATTTCATGCGCGGGTGTTCTGAAATTAGGGTCAACTTTAAAGATTTTTTCGCAGATAAATTTGGAGTAGACGAAGTAACCCAGCGCCATGGCGCCAAGCCCCATCAACATCAGAAAAATGGCATTCATCTTTTAGCCTCAGTTGTGGTTGATTTTATTGTGGTTAGGGTCAGCCAAGCATAGTACAAAAAGGTGAGGCGGGCCGATATTAGACCAAAGTCGGGTTAAGCCGCTGCATGAGTTTGGTCGCGCCCGGCCGCTTTGGCCTGGTATAAGGCATCATCGGCGCGGCTTAAACTGATATTTAACGGCTCATCGGGCCTGAACTGGCTAAGCCCTATACTGCATGTCACCCGCATTTTCCCGGGCGTGTCGGCGAAGCTGATGTCGCTGATGGCCCGGCGCAGCCGCTCGGCTATAGCGAAAGCCGCCTCGCTGTCGGTGTCGGGCAGCACAATTAAAAACTCTTCGCCGCCAGTGCGGCCAAAGTGATCTTGCTGACGCAGCATAGATGACACTGTCAGGCTCATTTGCTGCAGTACGGTATCGCCAACATCATGGCCATATTTGTCGTTAACTTGTTTAAAGTGGTCCAAATCAAGAATTAGAAAACTGAGTGGTTTGCTGGTATCCAGCGCTTTGACGCGCTCTTGCTCGGCCTGCATCATAATGCGCCGCCGGTTGGCGATGCCGGTGAGCTCGTCAGTCATCGCCAGCCGGTGCAATTTACGGTTACGCCGTTTTAATGACACAGCAAAGCTAAATAAAATCAGCAGCAGCAGGGCTATCAGGCTAAGGGCGGCATATTGCCAGCGCTGTGCCAGTTGCAGTGAAGCCACATGTTGCTGCACCAGTTGTTTTTCTGCTGCCAGCTGCTGATTGCGCTCTTGCTGGCGCGCCGAATCAAACTGAATTTTCAGCAGTTGGCTTTGCTGCTCGCGGGCCTGTTGTTGTTGCTGTTGGTCCAGCTCGACATAGCGGCTTAGCCATTGATAGGCCGTGTCGTTATCATTATTAGCGGCGAAGGCGCGGGCTTTTGCCCGATACAGCAGCAGTAAATAACGCGGGTTTGCTTCAATATTTAAATAGCTTTCGGCTTCATGCAGGTAGGGTAAAGCCTGGCTGGCGCGCGCCGTTGCTGTCAGGCTTTGTGCCCGGTATAGCGCTAATAGCCCTTTGTAGGTGTTAAGCGCTGATAAATCGACTCCGCTTAACTGGCTAAGCTCCTGCTCGGCTTCGCTGGCAAGCCTTAATGCCTCGTCGTAACGCTTAAGTAGGTTATAGATCCATACCAGATTCACTTTGCTGTAGCTTTGCCACAGCGGTTCGTCTAACTGCTGATAAACCTCTATAGACTGCTCAAACAGGCTGAGTGCCTGCTGATAGTCGCCAAGCTCAGCGTAAGAGTAGGCTTTTTCATGCATAATCAGTGCATTACGAAAAGCTTCGTCCGGCGAGGAGAATTCCAGCTCTGCCTGTTCAATGTAGTCCAGCGCATCACGGTATAACCCCATACGGCGGTAGGTGGCCGCGATAGATAACACCAAATCGCTGATATAGGGTTTATAACCCAAGCCACGCTGCAGTTGATAGGCAGTGACATAGTGCTGCATGGCATCGGCATAATTGCCACGGTAAGAATCAATATTGCCCAGTAGACTTAAACTAATGGCCAGGCTTAGCGGGTTTTCGCTGTCTCTGGCAGCCTGATAACTTAGTCTGGCTTGTTGTTCTGCTTCAGCTGAGCGCCCAAGCAAGCTAAACAGGTAATAGCGGCAGACATAATAATCGGCCAACGCCTCGCTGTCGCCACGCGCTCTGGCCGCGGCCATTTTTTCATCGCTAAAGCTAAGGCCTGCTTCAGGGTGATCATAAAAGCCCAGCGTGCATTTTAACCGGTCGAACATCTGGCTGCGTTCGGTATCACCAGCGGGCAGGGCGTTTTGCAGCTCTGTCAGCGCAGTTTTGTAATCAGCAATACTAAAAAAATAACGCTCGCCACTTTCAATTTGCCGTACCAGCTCGTCAAATTGCCCGCCCTGTGCCCATGCCATGCTACTGAGGCTAACTAACCATGCTGCACAGTAATGCCGAAGCGCCATAATAAGCCCTTATCAACTTTCTATCGCAAAGCCTGGCAGGGCGCTTTGCACCCTGCTGACTGAATTAGGGTTTTTTTACCCAGTTGCCGTCAAGCAAAATAAAGTGGCCAGCGCTGGTACGTTCAATGGCTTTTTTACCGGCCATGGCCTCAACATCAGCTACCGCAATATTGTTTTGCTGCGCTAAACGGGCATATTCGGCGCGGCGGGCATCGTTAATCAGTTTCACAATGTCGGCAGCGTCGCTGCTGTTTTGCACTACACCCAGATAGCCATTGGCTTGCTCGCCCACCAGGCCCTGCGCTTTGGCATTACCCAGTGCGGCCATCGCTTGCTGCAAGGTCATCGCCAGTACCGGCAGGCTGATTGCAAACAGCACAGGCAGTAGCAACAGCTTAATTTTATTGCTTAATTTCATAAGTCTCTCCTTAGAATAAACCGCTGTCGTCGCTAAACAGCTCGTCGAGTTGTTTATCTACTTTAATATAAATTTCATGCTGAATTTTTACATTCAGGTTGATGTTAATCGGCTCTGCCGGCATAGCGACCTGCACCTTGGGGGTACAGGCAGCCAGGAACAGCATAAGCACGGCTGCGTTGCCCAGGGGTTTTATCATGGTTTTGCTCCGTTAGCGCCTTTGGCGCCAGACTGTTGTAATTTCTGTTGTACCCGCTTTTTAATCACGTCACTTATCTGGCTGCTTAACTGCAAACTGGTGATAAGGGCGGGGATGTCCTCTTCCAGATTAATGTTCAGGTTAATGGCCCGGCCTTGCTCTAATGCCGGGTTTTTACCCTGTAACTGTAATGCCAGCAGCAGTTTACCGCTAGTGTCGTAGCTGACATTACTGGATAACACTGAGTAATGAAAATCATCCAGCGCTTCGAGCACCAGTTTCATGCCCGGATTTGTCGCCGCCATACTTTGCGCCGTGGCTGGCCGGTATTGCAACTGGCCGCCCGGGCTTTCTGCGGCAATAACACCTTGCTGCACACTGGCGCCTTTGCTGCTTAATAACAGCGGAATACGGCCGGATAAACTGCCGTTACCGCTGACATCGGTGCTGGGATGCTGCTGCAATAATTGGTTTAACGCCAGCTGTTTTAGCTCCAGTTGCAGCAGTTGCTCGTGGTCGGCCAGTTTAAGTTGCTGCGGTTGTAACGAGACACTGCCACCCATCAATGCCAGCTGCAGCTGGCGGATATCCAGCGTACCTGTGCTGATGGCATCGGCACCAGCCTGATAACTTGCCGACAGCAGCAGCGGGCCGGCAACAATGCCATGGTTTATTTCACCAATACGGCTTTGTTCGGTACTAACGTTAAGGGTACCGGCCTGATAGCGCAGCATAAAGCTAGCGCTGGCGTCTTTAAACAAGCTGCGATCGTAAATGCCGCTGACACCGGATAATGTCAGCTCTGCCTGAGCTTCCGTTTGTGCGACTACCATGGCAGTGCCACGGCCGCTTAAGCGGCCACGGTTAAGCTCAAGCAGCGCTGGCCAATCGTTAAGGGTGGCGGCCAAAGGGTTACCCGCCAGTAAAAACAGCTCGTCCAGTTGCCAGTTAACCTTGGTAGCGTCTGGGGTATAGGCTAGCTGATGCGCCACGCCAAAACCTGCGCTGTTGCTTACACGGCCATTAATGGCTAATTCGCTTAGCCTGCCATCGGCACTTAACTGCCACTGCCAGGCCAAAGGTTTAACGGCGCTGTGCTGCAGGTTGTCGATGTTCAGTTCTGCTGCTGCGTTAAGCTTAATCTCGCTAAAGGCGGCATCGCCGCTAAGCCGGCTATTGCGGCTGGTAAAGCGCAGCTGTTGCGCTTTTGCATCTTGCAAGGCGGCGCTGGCGACATTGGCGGTTAATTCTTGCAGGTCCAGCTGCCAGCTGTCAGAGAGCCAGTAAGCATTAAAGCGGCTTTGCAGCTGCACAGTGTTAAGTTGTAGCAGTTCGCTGCTCAGCTTAGGTTGGTTCAGTTGCAGATTAGCGTTTAGAATGCTGGCGCTAAAAGGCGGCGTGGCATTAAGGTTGGCGCTCGCGGTTAAACGCATTTGGGTCGGGCCCTCTGTTGCCAAGCTAAATTGCAGCGGTAGCGCAGTAAGCTGCGCCGCACCTTCGCTATTGATACGTAACGTCAACTTGCTGGTGTCAAGGCCCAGCTCAGATAGCATGGGGGGTAGCAAAGGCTCGGTCAGATTAAGCCTGGCTTCCAGCTGATATTGGCTTAGCTCGCCCTGCGTTATCGCCAGCGCAGCCGTTAGATCGCCTTGTAGTAAGCCAATACCCGGCACAGCAAAAGGGCTGGGCAGATGAGCCTGTAATTGCCAATCACCACTGGCAGCGCTGGCCAGTGCCGCCAAACCCTGCTGTGACGGTAGGGTAAGTTGCCATTGGCTTTGCACCGATACGGGGGCGGTAAAGTGTGCGAGTGCATCATCGGGCAGTGGCAGTTGCCACAGTTTAAGCTGTTGACGCAACCAGGGCGAGGGCGGGGCTATTTGCAGCGATAACTCGCCGTCAATGCCGATATCAGTGTTCTGCTGTGTGCTTATCTGCTGGCGCAGCGTAAGGGTAGCACTGTCATCCAGCTGTAATTGGGCATTAAGCTGCGGTAATTGCTGCTGGCTGCTGTAGTTGCCGCTAAGGCTTAACCGGCGCTGCTGTGGGCTATCGGCGTCGGCCAGTTGTAGTTGAAAATCCAGCGTCTGCTGATTAACACGGCTTTGGCCATTTAGCTGGTAATGGCAAGCGTGTGTAGCGCAGGGCAGACTGAGGCTAAGTTTTTCCAGCAAGATAGTCTCAGGTAACGCAGCGGGTAACTGCCAGCTTTGCATAAAGCCGCCGGTTTCTGCGGTTTGGGTAGTATCTGCGTTATCAGACGCTGGCCAGGTGTTAAGCCTAATATCACCGCCCGAGAGCTGAACTGCGGTGAGTTTGGCATCGCTAAAGCGCCAGCTCAGGCTAAGTTTATCCAGCGTTACCTGTAGGTCGGGCTCTGTCATGACAAAGCTGAGGTTGCTAAGTGTGAGCCCTTGTAAACTCAGGCTGCTTATCTGATATTGCAATTGCTGTACAGGCAGCGCCGCCAGTGTTTTTTGCACATAGCGATACGCCACTGCCAGTACCAGCAGCACGATAGCCAGCGCTATGAGTAATGCTTTGTGCCAGCGGCGCATAATGGTATTCCTTAATACTATGCATCGACATTAGGCCGAAGTGTCTGAATAGGCAATGAATATATCACGTTGTGCGGCTTTTGCCTGCTGTGACATTCGTCATCGGTGCGCTAACGCTGTTAAGTCGCTGGAGGTAATAAAAAGGGCAGCCGAAGCTGCCCTGAGTGCGTTGACACCTTGCTTATTGCTTACGCGCTGCCGATGAAGCATCGCGGATGGCGCGAAACTCGTTACCCTCATGCCAGTTTGGCCAGCTGCGGCTGTTAGCCAACTCGTTACCTACCTGATAAAACAGCATTAAGTCTTGCTGGGCACCACGTAAATCCCAGTCATCGCTCCATTCATCACCCACTTTGTGGTAGCAGCAGCTGTTGTATTCAGCGCGCTGTGCTTTGCCCCAGTCGGCGCCTTTTTCAAAATGGTCGTTACCGCCTTTAGCGTACAGAATAGGTACGCCTTTTTTCGACAGGTTAAAATGGTCTGAACGATAGGCAATACCAGCTTCGGGGTTATGCTCACGCACCGCATAGCGCCCTTGTTGCTGGGTGTATTTAACTAAAATATCTTCAGCGTTGTTATTGCCAAGGCCAACGATCACCATATCTTTCATTGGGCCGTACACGTTCATTACGTCCATATTGATGCCGACAACGGTTTTCTCCAGTGGAAACACCGGGTTGGCGGCATACCAGGCTGAACCTAATAAGCCACGCTCTTCGGCGGTGACGGCAACAAAAACCACTGAGCGCTCAGGCTGTGCCTGTTGGGTAAAATACTCGGCCAGTGCCAGCAGAGCACCGGTACCCGAGGCGTTATCCTGGGCGCCGTTAAATACTTTGTTATTCGGATTTGAGAAATCCATCCCCAGATGATCCCAGTGCGCCATGTACAGCACGTACTCGTCAGGGTATTTGCTGCCTTCGATATAGCCCACCACGTTACTGGAGGTAAGTTCACGCAGATTGTTTTTCACACTGACCGAGGCTTTGGCATTAAGTGGCACTGGCGCAAAGTCTTTTTGCAGCGCTTTTTTATGCATAGTGGCTAAATCGGTGCCGATATTGGCAAACAGTTTTTCTGCCGACTCGGTAGTGATCCAGCCTTCAATTTCGGCGCGATCCATATTTTTGTTTTCGTTGATTAAATCAAATTTAATCGGCGAGCCATGTGCCACCACACCCCAGCCATAACTGGCGGCATCGGTTTCATGGATAATCAGCGCCATGGCAGCGCCCTGACGGGCGGCTTCTTCAAATTTATAGGTCCAGCGGCCGTAGTAGGTCATGGCGTTGCCGTTAAACAGCGCCGGGTCTTGGGTGGCAAAGCCCGGATCGTTAACAAACATCACCACGGTTTTGCCTGTTACATCCAGGCCTTCGTAGTCATTCCAGCCGTATTCCGGCGCAACAATACCATAGCCCACAAACACCATCTCGCTGTCGGTCACCTGCACCTGCTCAGTGACGCGGGTGGTCCAGGCCGTCATATCGTCGCGGTAGCTAAACTGCGCCGGCAGGCTATCGCCGCTTAGTGTCATCGCTGATACCTGCACCGGATCAATTTGTACCAGAGATACCGGCTGCTTGTAGCTGTCGCCATCAATAGGCTTTAAGCCAATACGGCGAAAGTTATCTTCTAAAAAGGCGACGGTCAGCTCTTCGCCCTTAGTGGCCGGTGCGCGGCCCTGAAACGCGTCAGACGATAGCGTTTTAATATATTCGCCCAAACGTGGGTTTACCACGGGCAAGCTAAACTCGGCAGTAACAGGTGCTGTTGCCGTTGGTTGGCTATCGGTGGTTTTTATGTCGGCCGGCTGCTCAGAGCAGGCGCCCAACAGGGTAAGGGCAGCGGTAGTGGCGACCAGCTGCGTGAACCTGGACAGGGTAATCATAGTGACTCCGTGATGTATTATTGTTATTCGCCACGCCGGACGTGACATTTAAAAACGGTTTATCTTAACGTAAGAAAAAAGCAGCGACCAGCGCGGCGGTCGCGGCCTAAGCGCAATCAGTCTTTATAGCCCCAGGGCGTTGGCGGTAACGCGACTGGTTTGGTTAAATCAAAGTCAACACGAAACTCGCGGCCTTCGCGAATTAAACGGTAACTGAAGGTTTGCGGGTAAATGTACATTTGCCAGATGTTGGTATTCGATTGCGGGTTACCTAAACGGGCAAACAACTCTTTAGAGTATTGATCAGCCGGGAAGCTTTGTACCGTAGGCCAGCCGGCATCGACGGTGTGGCCGCCGTACATGGTCGACACATCATGGCTGCCATCTTTATTACGGTGGTCATGCTTTAAACTTAAACCAAAGCCGGTTTTAGTGATGATCCAGGTGCGTGAGTGGTCGTCACCGACATGGAACGGGATCTGTAGCTGGCGGTCTGTGCAGTTGCGTACATGCATAACGAGTCTGCCGTCAAAGCCTGGGCTTTTAGGGGTGTCCATCACCACTTTGCCTTCATAGGCTTTGCCGCAGTGGGCGCGCAGGTTGTCAAAGTAAGCATCGTGGCTGGCAATAGACACCAGTGGTGCGTCCTGAATAACGTTGGCGTTAACAGTAGCGGCAGAAAATGTCAGGGCAACAGCGGTTGTAATTAGGCTTTTGTGCATATATTTCTCCTTTTAACACAGCCGGACTATACCTTTAGCCCGTAGTCACTGCAAACGACAGCACAGCATTTAAAGCGGAGATGACAGATGCAAAATGAACTGGATGGTAAGTTTTTATTAAGCGTTTATGGCAAAGTTGAAAAACACGGCGCCGCGATTAACAACGAATTAGGTGCCGGCTTTACCCTGGATGGTATTACCGTGAATGCCGGTTTTGACGGTTACGAGGTGTACCTGAATAATAACAAGGTGCAGCTTACGCTGGGGTTTCACAATAAATGGCATAGCGATGCCAAAAACGAGGCGGACATGGAGGAGTTTGTCAGCCAACTGAAAAAAATTAACCGCAATTATTAATCTATTGTCAGTAAGGCCGAAATTATTTTATGCCGGCTAAGGATTTGTTCAGGTTAACGCGATACCATAAGCGGCAATATATAAGCGCTGGCAGACGCAACAGCGGGGACAAGGGAAAAACTTTGTTTAGACGGCTAAAAGGCTATTGCTTGAGGCGGTAAAACAGGGTAAGGTGTCGCCCGTCAATCGAATCTGATAGACCAGAAGAGGTGCGTTAGCCAGGTAGTTCAGGACAGATGTCTATACATCGTAGCCTGAATGAGGGGGACTAACGCCGAGGGATACGCCGATATAGAGCGTCGTATTCCGGTCGTTAAGGCTGAATCCTTACGACTGTCACCTGAAATTGCGGTGGAGAGCTTCTGGCCTTTGTTAACTACAGTTTACAGAAGCCGTCTGTGTTATTCTCGTTTTGCTGTTAGCAAATGCCATGCTCTGCTTATTATGTTTTATAAGGAGAGACCCCTTGTCTAAGCTTATTGTTGCGAAATTTGGCGGCACCAGTGTGGCCGATTTCGATGCGATGTCGCGCTGTGCCGACATTATTCTGAATGATCCTGCGATCCGGCTGGTTGTCGTCAGTGCCAGCTCTGGCGTGACTAACTTATTAGTCGACATTACCAAACATACCGACATCAGCGAGCGCTACGCCTGTTATCAGGGTATAGAGCGCATTACGCTTGCTGTACTGCAACGCCTGCAACAGCCGCAGCAGGTTGCCGCTGATATTGATGCCCTGCTAAGTGCGCTTAAAGAGCTGATTGAGCAGGGCGGCGCTGTGTATAGCGGCGCGCACAAAGATGAAATTCAAAGCTTTGGCGAGCGGTTAAGCTCGGTGCTGTTTGCTCAGGTACTGCGTGAACGCGGTGCGCCGGGGTTATGTTTTGATGCACGCCGTGTTATGCGCACCGACAGCCGTTTTGGTAAAGGTGAGCCACAAATTGGCCAAATTAGCCAGTTAGCTGCACTGCAGCTGCAACCGCTATTGGCCGATAACATCGTGGTGACGCAAGGCTTTATTGGTGCCGATGATGCTGGCCAAACCACGACGCTGGGCCGGGGTGGCTCTGATTACAGCGCGGCTTTATTTGGCGAAGCGCTGGCGGCCAGTGTGGTGCAAATCTGGACCGATGTGGTCGGCATTTTTACTACCGATCCACGTTTAACCGAGCAGGCGCGCTGCATTAAAGAAATAAGCTTTGATGAAGCGGCCGAAATGGCCACTTTTGGCGCCAAGGTGCTGCATCCGGCAACGTTAATCCCGGCGATGCGGCGTAATATTGGTGTCTTTGTCGGCTCCAGCCGCGAGCCAGAAGCCGGTGGCACCTGGATTGCCAAAGACGTAAAAGAGCGCCCGCCATACCGCGCTATCGCCCTGAGAAAATCACAAACCCTGATCACGGTAAAAAGTCCGGCCATGTTGCACGCTGCCGGCTTTTTAACCCGGGTGTTTGATACCTTAAGCCGGCATCAGATTTCGGTAGATTTAGTTACCACCTCAGAGATCAGTGTGGCACTTACCTTAGATGAAGGCGGCATGACCAGCGCTTTTAGTGCATCGGTAGAGCCGGCGCTGGCGGAGCTGCGTAGCTTTTGCGATGTCAGTGTGGAGCAGGGTTTAAGTCTGGTGGCGGTAATTGGCAACCATTTGCACAGCAGCAAAGGCGTAACCGGCGATTTATTTAATACGCTGGAACGCATTAACATGCGGCTGATTTGCCATGGCGCCTCGAAACATAACCTGTGCTTTTTAGTGCAGGATGCCGATGCGCCGGCAGTAGTAAAGCAGCTGCACCAAAACCTGTTTAGCGCAGCTTGATGTAGTAAAACGCCGGCAGTGCGCCGCAGCCAAATTAGCGCTGCGGCGTACTCACCAATTGAGCATCGGGTGCAGTTTGCACCTCAACCAAACCCTCAGCGCGGCCAACCACCAGTGCCACCATGGTATCGCCGGTCACATTAGTGGCGGTACGCATCATATCAATAATACGGTCTACCGCAGCGATAAAGGCAATCCCCTCTAAAGGCAGACCGACCACGCTTAGGGTAACAGTGAGCATCACCATGGCAGTGCCGGGTACGCCAGCGGTGCCCACTGATGCCAGCGTGGCGGTGCCGGCGATTAACAGATAATCCAGCGCGCTAAGATCAATACCATATAACTGAGCGATAAATATTGCGGCAATGGCCGGGTAGATACCGCCACAGCCATCCATGTTAATGGTGGCGCCCAGTGGCAGCACAAAACTGGCATAGTCTTTTGATACCTTTAGATTTTCTGTTACCACCTTATGGCTTACCGGCAAGGTACCGTAACTGCTGGCACTGCTATACGCCACTAACTGTGCTGGCAGTATGGCTTTAAAGTAGTCGCGCACACGCATACCGCCAAACAGTTTAACCAGGCCGCCATAGGTAAACAGAATATGGATAGCACAGCCAATATAAACCGCAATAATAAACTGCCCCAACGGCAGCAAGGTTGCCAGGCCATAGCTGCCGACCGCCCAGGCCATTAAGCCAAAGACGCCCAGCGGCGTAAGCTCCAGCACCATACGGGTAACCTGAAACATAATATCGGCACCTGATAGCAGCACCTTTTTCATCGGCAGCGCTTTGTCGCCCACTTTATTAATGGCGATGCCAATAATGGCAGCGAATACAATAATTTGCAGAATATTGCCATTTACCATAGCGGCTAACGGGTTAGTCGGAATAAGGTTGGTTAGCACATCAGCTACCGGTGGGATATCACGCGGTTTTACCTCAGCGGCAGTTAACTGCATAGCGTTATCCCAGGGCATTAAGGTACCCACCGTTAGGCCAATTAAGCTGGCTATCAACGCGGTAAATAAAAACAAACCAATGGTTTTAAACGCCAGGCGCTGCATTTTACTGTTATCGGCCAGCGAGGTAATGCTGCTAATCAGGGCGAAAAACACCAGCGGCACTACCAGCATGCGAATGGCATTGATAAATAAGGTACCCAGTGGTTTTAGCGCTGTGGCCTGCTCACCCAGTAATACGCCAGTGAGCACACCCAGCAGCAATGCTCCTAATACCCGTTGCCAAAAAGGAATGGCAAACCAAAAAGCCAACATAGGTTCTTGCTCCAGCGAAAATTTTCGTCATTATAGAGACAACAAAAGCGGCCACAAGGCCGCTTTTCTATATGTTATAACCAGCTGCGTTGGATCAGTGCGTCAGGCTATTCGTACGGCAGAGGATCGGTAGTGTGGTTAAGGGCAAAGGCTTCTAAGCGCTCTTGACAAGAGCCGCATTTACCACAAGCTTTCTCCCGGCCGTTATAGCAGGTCCAGGTTTGGCTATAATCCAGCCCCATCGCCAGGCCATCGGCGAGGATTTCAATTTTGGTTTGCTGCAAATAGGGGCTAACGATATCCACCGGCTCATAGTTGGCTATCTGACAGACATCATGCATTTTTTGCACAAATTCTGGCCGGCAATCCGGGTAAATAAAGTGATCGCCGCTGTGGGCGCCGTAATACACCTGGTTAGCGCCAATTGACACTGCATAGCCCACGGCCAATGACAACAAAATCATATTGCGGTTAGGCACTACCGTGGATTTCATATTATCTGCCGCATAGTGGCCTTCGGGTATGTCGATATTGTCGGTTAACGATGAGCCCGCCAGTAGCTGGTTAATGGCCGAGATATCAACAATTTTATGCTTAATGCCCAGCTGCTGGCACACGGTGGCAGCGCACTGCAATTCTTTCACATGGCGCTGGCCATAATTGAATGAGAGGGCATAGACATCATGGCCTGCCCGCACGGCTTTGTGTAACACGGTGAATGAATCCATTCCACCGGAGTAAATCACCACAACTTTGTTCGGCATAGCAGGCTCTCTCTTGTATAATGCAGCGTATTGGTAAAGCGTCGCCCCTTGGGCGGGCGCGCATTGTACAGTAATTCAGCCACAGGCTAAAGGGTAAAGCACAGCGTGTATAAGGTTAACGAGGTTTTTGAAACCATTCAGGGCGAGGGCAGTTTTACCGGCGCGCCGGCTATTTTTATCCGCTTGCAGGGCTGCCCGGTGGGCTGCAGCTGGTGTGATACCAAACACACCTGGGAGATAAAACCGGAGCTGAAGCAAAGCCTGGGCGATATCGTGATAAAAACCACCGAGACAGAGCACTGGGCTGCGGTTACGCCTGCCGATTTATTGCAGTTGTTTGTCACAAAAGGCTATCAGGCTAAGCATGTGGTGATTACCGGCGGTGAGCCCTGTATGTTCGACTTAAACCCGTTGTGTGAAGCGCTGCATGATGCCGGCTACAGTACGCAAATTGAAACCAGCGGCACCTTTGAGATAAAAGCGCCGGCGCAAACCTGGGTTACGGTATCGCCGAAGGTAAAGATGGCGGGTGGCTATAAGGTGCTGCAAAGTGCACTGGACAGAGCCAATGAAATTAAGCACCCGGTGGCGATGCAAAAGCACATTGATGAGTTGTTGCAGTTATTGCAACATACCGACACCGCAGCTAAGCTGATTTACTTACAGCCGATAAGCCAGCAGCAACGCGCCACTGAGCTTGCCATAGCCATGTGCAAGCAACATAACTGGCGCTTAAGTGTGCAGGTGCATAAATATCTGGGCATAAGTTAAACTAAGGATACCAGCATGCAAAGTATTGCCGAGTTTTTTCAGCGTTACGCCAAAGCCTATGTGAATGCCGACACTGCCGCTTTTAGCAATTTTATCTCGCTGCCCAGTATGTTGTTATCAGGCGACAACAAAACCCTGTTAATGGACAGCGACGCGCTGCAATGCCATATTTTGGCCCAGGTGGAAAAATACCGTCAGCTGGGCGTGGTTGACGCTGAGCCGGTATTACAACATCAGCTACGCTTATCGGAGCAATTGCAGTTTGCCAGTCTGTACTGGCGCTTCTTTGATCATAGCGGCAGTGTGCTGTTTACCTGCCACACGTCTTACACTTTACAAAAAAGCCAGCATGGCTGGCAGGTGGTAGCCATTATTCTGGACGACGAGCAAGCTGCTTACAACAGAGTAAGTGCGGCTCAGGCCTGATGTGCCAGCCAGGCCTGCAAGCTGTCCAGGCAGGGCGCCGGGCTACTTTGCAGCGCTAATTGCTGTTTTAACGCCGGTTGCATCGGCAACAGCTCCAGGTAACGCGACGCCACCCAGGCTGCATCAGCATATTGGGGCTCCGGGTATAGCTGTTGTAGCGCCGGGTAATGCAGTAACATTTTTTGCAGCTGCAGGGTTAATTCACGATACTCAGGAGCAACGGCTTGTGAGGGCCAGCTATCCAGCTCCTTCACTTCAGCTACATTCAGTTTATCTGCTTCTTGCCAGCTTTTAACGATTTGCACCTTTTCTACCCCGGCTATGGTAATACCCAGTAAGCCGTCGTCCAACTGCTCAAAATCTTCAATTTGTACCCGGGTTGCCAAGGGTAATATGCGATCCTCGTGCTGTTGGCTAACATAAGGGTTTACCTGCGCCATGGCAAAACCACGCTTGCCGGCACTGGCTTCGCTAACCAAACGCACATAACGCGGTTCAAATACCCTAAGGCGCATACGCCCGCCGGGTAAAATAAAACTGCTAAGTGGAAATAATGCCAGTTGCTTCATGGTACTGCTAATAACATTGTATAGTTGCGCTTTATACGCAGAGGCCCCGGCACTGGTTTGCCGGCAAAGGAGTTTTATGACAACAGCGCATTGGTTTTATCTGCTGAGTACATTAATCAGCCTGAACCTGGTGTTATTGCTGGTCTTGCTAATACGCCGCTCGGCAGCGACGGCACAGTTGCAGCAATTTAAATTAGACCAGCTGCAGCAGCAAGGTCAGTGGCAGCAACAATTACTCGAGCAATTACATCAGCAGCGCCAGCAGTTACAGCAACAGCAACAGGAGCATTTACTGCAAGTGCTGCAAAAAATCACCGACACCCAGCAAGCGGCGCGTTTTGAGCTGAGTAAAAACCTGCAGCAACAGGCGATCATGCTGGCCGAGCAGGTAAAGCAACTGACTCAGAGCATTGATCAGCGCCTGAAAGACATTGCCGGTCAGGTCGAAAAACGTTTAAGCGATGGCTTTGAAAAAACCAATCAAACCTTTACCGATATAGTTAAACGGCTGGCGCTGATTGACGATGCACAAAAAAAGATTACTGAGCTGTCCACTAACGTGGTTAGCTTACAAGAAGTGCTTGCCGATAAGCGCTCACGTGGCGCCTTTGGTGAGGTGCAGCTGACAGCGCTTATTCGCAATGTCCTGCCAGAGCAGCACTTTTCGCTGCAACATACTCTCAGCAATGGCCGTATTGCCGACTGTATGTTGTTCTTACCCAAGCCCAGCGGCGATATAGCCATAGACGCTAAGTTTCCGCTGGAAAGCTATAAAAAGATGACCGATCCACAGTACAGCAGCGAAGAGCGCAAGCTGGCGCAGCGCCAGTTTAAGCTGGATATTAAGAAACATATTAACGATATTGCCGATAAATACATTATTGCTAATGAAACAGCCGACGGCGCCATTATGTTTCTGCCCGCTGAAGCCATCTTTGCCGAGCTGCACGCCTATCATGCGGATATTGTCGAAGAAGCTTACCGGCGTCGGGTATGGCTTACATCGCCAACCACCTTAATGGCGGTACTGACCACGGCGCGCAGTGTGCTAAAAGATGATGCCACCCGCCGCCAGGTGCATTTAATTCAGGAACACCTGGTGAAATTGGCCGAAGATTTTGACCGTTTCCGTGGTCGCTTTGATAACCTGGCTAAACATATTGATCAGGCCGCGGTGGACGTAAAGCAAATTCATACCTCGGCCAATAAGATCAGCAGTCGTTTTAGTCAGATAGAAAAAGTGGAATGGCTGGAGCAAACTGACTAAGCTGTATCAGACAAACCTAAACTAAACGACTAACCCGCTGGTGATAAGGGGCTGTTATGCGCAAAAGTAGTAAGTTGTTTTTGCTTTTATTAACAACGTGTTACGTGAGTTATGCCACTTGCTTGTCTGCACAGCAGCCGCTACAGTTAAGAGCGATTGTCAGCGAAAGCAATACACCGCCTTATGCCATTTTTGCCGCCGATGGCAGCTTACAAGCCGGGATCAGTAAAGACATTATTGACGAGCTGGCCAGGCAGCTTGGCGCCGGGGTAAGTTACCTTAATCTGCCGCGCACCCGGGTAGAACCCTGGCTTAGAGACGGTAAAGCTGAGCTGGCTTGCTTTTTAAACCCGGACTGGGTGAATGAGCCGGAAAAGCTCAGCTGGACCGGAGCACTGTTTAGTACGCAGCAACTGATGATCCGCCGGCGTGACAGCGAGCCGGTGACGGCTATTCAATATTTGGCCGGTAAACGGGTGGGTACCACCTGGGGTTTTACTTACCCAGAGCTGGAGCAGGTGTTTCGTTTAGGCGATGTGATCCGCGATGATGCCCACTCGCTGGAAAGTAATTTGATGCGTTTAAAGCAGGGCCGGCTTGACGTGGTGATGACGGTCGATCTGTCTTACCACTTTTACGTAAAAACCTCTGGTGATAGCAGCTTTGCCGCTGACGCGCTCTGGTCAGAGCCGCCATCGGTGTATTGTGCGCTGAGTAACTATGATGAGGCGCTCTCAGCGCGGCTGAAGCAACAATTTGAACAGCTGGTACAAAACGGCTTTATTGGCCGGCAACTTAATTTTTATATGGGCCGGCCTGCCACGCCTTAACGGCGTGGGTCATCTTTTAAGCGGGGGATCTTAAGGCCCAGCTCCATGCCACGAAAGCGCGCATAGTAAGTGCAGCCAATAAACATCATACTGGCCAACAGCAATTCCAGCACTGACAGGTAAAGGTGCATATCGCTGGCAACCCAAAGGTTGGTCAGGCTGTGCAAAAAGTAAATCATCACTATAAAATTGGCCCAGGCCAGCGTATAGGCATGGCCTTTCACAATGCCATAAAACGGCAGCCATAACGGCAGCCACAATAACGCCAACAGCACATAGGCATTTCCCAGCTGTGGCGGCGCCAGCCATAAAATCCACAGCGGCTGTAGTAACCAGAGCCCGAAAAAACCAAGCCGGCCCAACAGTAAATAGCGCGCTGTATGTGCTGCCATGGGGACTGCGAACGCAGCAGAAGAAGATGATGTTGTCATGCTTATACTCTGTGTTGTTTTAATTGCTGGCTTAGGCTGGCCAGTCGTTTGCCAAAGCCAATGGCCAGGCGCTGCTCATCAATACTCAGTTTGTTATCCGCATGGTGGCCACTGACATGGCTTGGGCCATAGGGCGTACCGCCGCTTTGGGTTTGATGTAGCTCCGGCTCGCTGTAAGGGATACCGGCAAGCAGCATACCGTGATGCAACAACGGCAGGCTCATACTGAGCAAGGTGGCTTCATTGCCACCGTGCATACTGCCCGATGAGGTAAAGACCCCGGCGGGTTTATCGATAAGTTCACCTTTTAGCCACAGGCTGGTTGTGCTGTCCCAAAAGGCTTTAGCATCGGCCACCATGTTACCAAAACGCACCGGGCTGCCAAAGGCCAAGCCGTCGCACTGTGCCAGTTCTTGCAGGCTGACAATGGCGTGTTTACAGGCGTGAGTGCTATCCAGCGGTGGTATGCAGCGTACCCGGGCTTCAACACCGGCTTGTTGCACGCCGATAGCAATTTTATCGGCCAGCGCCGCAACAGCACCATGGCGTGAGTAATACAGGATCAGAATATAACCGCTCATGGCAGCAAGCTTTCAACGTTGCTAAGCGGCCTGCCAATAACGGCGCGCTCGCCATGAACCACTATTGGCCGTTCAATCAATTTGGGGTGTTGGCTCATGGCCTTCACAAGCTGTTGCTCGGATAGGGCCATGTTGTCCAGAGCAAGCTGTTGGTATTCGTCTTCTTTGCTGCGCAGCAATTGCCGTGCGCTGATGTTGAGCTTTTTCAGCAGGGCGGCCAGTTCAACAGTGCTGGGCGGGGTTTTCAGGTATTCAATAACGTTAACTTGCTCACTGTGCTGTTGCAGCAGCGCCAGCGCTTCGCGGCTTTTTGAGCAGCGTGGGTTATGGTAAATGGTAAACATGCGGTTGTCCTGTGGTTGTGTCTGGCCGTTTACATGCGGCGTAGGCGGTCAAATTCAGCCTGTAGTTGGCGCTTTTTCGCTTCTAACCGGCGGTTTTCCAGTTTTTCTTCCGGCTTCAGGTAGTTGAGCGCTTCATTCAGATCGTCAATCGCGCGCGGATAGTTAGCCAGCTGATAACTTAAATCGGCGCGGGCTTCATAAAAACGCGCCATATCGCCGGTGGCTTTATAGGCATCGGAGAGTAAATCGTAGGCTAAGATACTGTCGTTTTTGTAAAACAACAGACTTTTTAGCAAATGTATTGCCAGACGGTTAGCGCCGGATTTTAACGCCGCATTGGCGTAGTTTAGCGTTACCACCTGATTATTCGGCCTGAGCATATATTGCTGCTCCAGCATGTCCAGACACAGCTGGTACTCTTTTTGCGCCAGCAGAATATCGGTATAGACATCAACGTAGTAAAGATTATGCTCATCCTGCGCCAGCAGGGTTTCTATTTGCTTGCGTGCAGCGTCTAATTTGTTGTTATCCAGTAACGCGATAGCTAAACCATACTGGTTCGCTTTGGTATTGCCGCCAGGCTCGCTGAGCATTTTGCGAAACACCGTTTCAGCGTCCTGTTTACTGTAATGATAGCGTGCTAACACCCTGGCCCGGCTAAGGGTAAAGTCCTGGCTGTCGGGAATAAAACGGCGCTGAAATTGCTCAGCTCTTAGTCGGGTATCACTGACCCGGTTTTGCGACAGTGGGTGGGTTTGCAAAAACGCCAGCTGCTGATTGATAAAGCGGCTTTGTTCGGTCAGCTTACGAAAAAAATCCGGCACAGCGTGGGGGTCAAACCCCGCATCGGCCAAAATTTGCATACCAATACGATCGGCTTCCTGTTCGTTACTGCGGGTAAAGTTAATCGCACTTTGCTGCGCCGCACCCTGGGTAGCCATCATAGCCGCCATACCGGCTTCCGGGTTAACCGTGGCCAGCACGATAGCACCTAAAATGCCGGCCAGCGTCAGTGGGGCTTTTTGGCTTTGCGCTTCAACAAAGCGGGCGATGTGGCGCTGGGTAACGTGGGCGATTTCGTGTGCCATTACCGAGGCAAACTCGCTTTCGCTATCGGCCACTGCCAGGGTGCCGGTGTGCGAAGCAATGTTGCCGCCAAGGGTAGCGAAAGCGTTGATATTTTTATCCTGTACCCAGTAAAACTTAAACGGGAACTTCACGTCATTGGCACGCGCCACCAGGCGGTTACCCAGTGAATTAATGTACTCATCAAGTAACGGGTCATACACCATGGGCAAGCTGCCCCGGGTTTGGCGCATCATCACATCGCCCAGCTGCTTTTCTTTGTCAGGGGTAATGGTGCTAAAGGCGTTGCCGCCTAAATCGGGCAGTGAGGCCTGTGCCGTGGTGGGTGTAGTGGCTAGCCACAGTGCCAGCAGGCAGCAAACTAACGGTTTGTGTACAGCATAAAACGTCATAAAAGGATCGCCCGCCCTGATGCGTGATAGATAGCTAACATTGCTCACTTTGTCTGAGTTTGTGTCGATTAGTTCCAACGGCAGCGGCCGCTAATTTAGCATAAATTCAGAGTCTGCTCACAGTTAAGCACCAAATTCATCGTTTCTTCGTTATACTGCGAAGCGTTTATTACGCTTGGCACTGATACTTTACTGGAGTTGGCTCATGTTGGATTGGTTAAAAAAGTGGTACCTGCATAAGTTTTCAGATCCTCAGGTTGTCACGCTGTTTTTGTTACTGGTTATCGGCTTTATGGCCATTTACTGGCTAAGTGGTATTTTAGCACCGGTGTTAGTGGCCATTGCGCTGGCCTATTTACTGGAATGGCCGGTTGTCAGATTAACCAGGTTAGGCTTGTCGCGGGCCGTCAGCACCATCGTCGTGGTGTCGGCCTTTGTTGGCGTGGCAACCTTAACGTTGATGTGGATTATACCGCTGGTATGGTATCAGGGCCGTAATTTACTGCGTGATTTGCCCAAAATGATTGAGCAGGGTAAGGCTTACCTGCTTGAGCTGCCTGAAGCCTTTCCCGGCATGGTCAGTGTCGAGCAAATTAACCTGTTTATGCATTCGGTGGACGAACGCTTGATGGGCTTTGGCCGCGATATGCTGCAGTTATCACTGGCGTCGATTGTCGATTTGGTGGCCTTGCTGATTTATCTGGTGTTGGTGCCGCTGATGGTGTTTTTTATGCTAAAGGACAAAGCCCAGCTTACCAGCAGTTTTGTGCAGCTGCTACCGACCGAGCGTAAATTGATAAGCCAGGTCTGGCATGAGATGAATATGCAGATCATGAACTATATCCGCGGTAAAATTTTGGAGATCCTGATTGTCGGCACCACCAGTTATATCGTGTTTGCCTTGTTTGGCCTGAATTACCCGCTGCTGCTGGGCGTGTTAGTGGGGCTGTCGGTATTGATCCCTTATGTGGGTGCCGCTGTGGTGACTTTGCCGGTAGCGCTGGTGGCGTTTTTTCAGTGGGGCCCCAGTGCCGAGTTTGGTTACCTGATGCTGGCCTACGGCATTATTCAGGCGCTGGACGGAAACTTACTGGTGCCGGTATTGTTTTCTGAGGTGGTTAATTTAAACCCGGTGTTTATTATTATTGCGGTGCTGTTTTTTGGTGGCCTGTTTGGCTTCTGGGGTATCTTTTTTGCGATACCGCTGGCGTCACTGGTGAAGGCGACAATCAATGCCTGGTCGACGCGGGTGCATCCCGACCAGGCAGACAGTAACAGCGTGCAAAAAGTTACAGATTAAGGATTACCAATAGAAGCGGGCGCTGACACCGGCGCTTAGCTCACGACCTGGTGCCGGCTCTATCGGCCGGCTATTATTGACAATCACTGAGCCGACATAAGTTTTGTCGGTCAGGTTGTCCAGTGCCAGCCAGTAATCCAATGCCAGTCGTTGCAGTTGCTGGCTATGCCTTGCAGCGAGCGAAAAAGTAACGGCAGCAGGTGCAGCAGCACTGTTGTCATCGTCTGTGTATACCTTACTGCGATAACGGCTTTGCAGGCTGAATACGGTGTTATTCTGCCAGGGGGTCAGTTCAAGCTGCCAGTCGAGCTGCTGTTTTGACACACCGGGCAGGCGCTTACCGCTAAGCTCACCGGCATCAAACTCAGCACTTAGATAATGCGCGCCAAGCTGCTGGCGCACATAGCCATTAAGGCGCCAACTCAGTTGCAGCTCAGCACCGCTGCGCTCAGTTTGGGCAGCATTGCGATAGCTGGTGCGGCCACCTACCGCCTGATCGACCACCAACTCGTCGGTAGTTTGAATATCAAACAGGCTGATACTGCCGGTAAGACCATGGTTTTGCCATTTCAGGCCGGTTTCCCATTGCCGGTTGCGACTGGCATTCAGTGTCAGATTGACGCCGTCGTCATCGGTTTTATAAGCTATTTCGGCCAGAGTGGGGCTCTCAAAACCGCGGGCGGCGCTTAAAAACGCACTCAGGTTAGCATTAATCCGATAATTGAGGCCGGCCGCCAGCGCCTGGTTGTAAAAGGCTTTGCTGCCGCTGTCATCCGGGTTATTTGCATTAATATAGCGGTCAGCGATGGTCAGCTTTAGCTCGCTGTAGCGCCAGCCTGCCTGCAATTGCCAGCGCTGTGCCGGTTGCCACTGGCCGCGAATAAACACATCACTATTATTAGCACTGTCGGTCTGATCGCGGCGCAGCTCGCCGCGCTGGCCAAAATCGTTAATAAAACCCAGCCGGTCATCATCGCTTTGCATCACACTGGCGCCGATACGCAGCTGATAGGTTTCGCCCTGCAGCAGTCGGTAATGGGCATTAGCACCGCTAAACTGGCGCTCTAGCACCACTTCGCCGCCGGCTGAGGTTGGCGCGCTGCCGGTAAACGCCAGACGCTGACCAATTTGCCGCTCGCCCAACCAGGCGCTGATTTGCCAGGCATCGTTTTGCCGGTAATCCGACAAGCTGACACTGAGCTGGCGCTGCTTGCTGTTTTTTTCGGTATCAAACCGCAGCGCTGCCTCGTCGGTTTGCGTCGGGTTTGCTCGCCAATCGCTAAGGCTTAGCCCCAGTGGATCTTGTAGTTGTGGGTCTTGTGCATAGTCCAGCCGGGCGCTGAGCCGGGCATACTCCGCTATCGCTGTGCGGTACAGCAGCTGCGCTTGCTGTTTCTCGGCCTGTGAATGCGGCCGGTAACCGTCGGTGGTGAAATGTTTGGCACTGGCACTTAAGCTGCTTTCAGCGGATACCCAGTCAGCAAACAGCTGATACTGCCGGTGCTGCTCAGAGCCTGCTACCGCAACGCCAACCGCGTTTTGCACTGGTGTGCGGCTATACAGTGAAATCACGCCGCCCGAGGCATTGCCATACAAGGCGGCCATTGGGCCTTTTAGTACTTCAACGCTGTCGATGCTGTCGAGTAACATGCTCGATAGCTGGCCCTGGCCATCGGGGGTGGAAATGGGAATGCCGTCTTGTTGTAAGTACAACGAGCGGATACCAAAGGCACTGCGACTGCCAAAGCCGCGCACACTTAACCGGGTATCCTGAGCAAAGTTGGCCCTGCTGTCGGCCTGCACCCCACTAAGGCCGGTAAACAACTGGGCACTGTCAATGAGTATGCCGCTATCCGGCGTAAAGGATAACGCTGTCGAAGCCGGGCTGTTAAGCCAGGCCTCGCGCTGCAGTGAGGCGCTTACCACGATAATTTCGGTATTATCTGCCGTAGCCGTTTGTTGTGCGAACGCAGGGCTGCTGTAACTAAGCGCCAGTGCCAGCGTAGACAGCATACTAGCGGCACGGGTTGTCTTGGCTGTCATTTATTGTGCCGGCGTTAACCGCAGCACCTGGCCATCGCTGCTGTCGGTAAGTAAATACACGGCGCCATCTGGCCCTTGCTCTACATCACGAATACGTTGGCCAATCATAATACGCTCTTCATGGGCCACTTTTTCGCCATCCAGCTCCAGGCGGACCAACTGGCCGAATTTTAACGAGCCAACGAGCATATTGTTTTTCCAGCCAGTGAATAACTCAGCACCGTAAAACACCATACCGCTGGGGGCGATAGAGGGTACCCAGTAGTGCAGCGGTTGCTCTAAACCGGCTTGCTGTTGTTTACCTATAACGCCGCCGCCATATTCCTCACCATAGGTGATAACCGGCCAGCCATAGTTTTTACCGGCCCGGGCAATGTTAACTTCATCGCCACCCTGAGGGCCGTGTTCATGGGTCCACAGCTCGCCTGTAGTGGGGTGCAGTGCCGCGCCCTGTATATTACGATGGCCGTATGACCAAATTTCTGCCTTGGCCTCTTTGTTGTTAGCAAAGGGGTTAGCTTTTACCGCTGCGCCCTCTGGCGTGACGCGCGATACGGTGCCGATATGATTGGCCAGGTTTTGCGCTTCATTACGCTGACTGCCGCGATCGCCCATGGTGATAAACAGGTTGCCATCGTTATCAAACACTAAACGGCTGCCAAAATGGTGGCGGGCATCCACTTTCGGCTGCTGGCTAAAAATCACCTTAACCTCAGTAAGGGCGTCACCTCGCAAAACAGCGCTGCCCACTGCGGTGCTGCTGCCGCCATCGCCGGGTTCACTGAAGCTGAAAAATAGCCGGTTGTCATTAGCAAAATCGGGCGACAGGGCAACATCGAGCAAACCGCCCTGACCTTTGGCTTCAATAGCTGGCAGGCCGCTTAGTGCGGTTTTGCTTTTGCCATCAGCTGATACCAGCAATAAGCCACCGTTACGCTCGGTTACCAGCAGGCGGCCATCGGGTAAAAAGCTCATACCCCAGGGGTGTTTCAGGCCAGAAACCAGGGTATCTACCTGAATTGTTGCTTTTTCGCTATTGAGTACTGTCGCGCCAGCATTGGCGCAAAGTGCCGAGGCGATAGCCAGGCTTAGTAGTATTTTTTTCATTATGTTCTCCCGCTAGCAAAATATGGATGTCAGGCCAGATAATCCAGCACGACCTGGTGGTGGTCTTTGGTTTTAAAGTTATCAAACACTTTTTCAACTTTGCCATCCTGACCGATTAAAAAGCTGATGCGATGTAAACCGTCGTACACTTTACCCATAAATTTTTTCTCGCCCCAGACACCAAAAGCGTCAGCTACTTTGTGGTCTTCGTCTGACAGCAGGGTAAAGTTTAGCTGGTCACGCTGGGCAAATTTCGCCAGTTTCGCTGGGGCATCGGTGCTGATACCCAGTACAGTGATGCCTTTAGCGTTTAGCTCATCTTTACTGTCGCGTAGACCACAAGCCTGCACGGTGCAGCCGGGGGTCATGGCTTTAGGATAAAAATACACCAGCACACGCTGCTGTTTTAATAAGGCAGATAAGGTCACGGGCTGATTGTTTTGGTCTGCTAAGGTAAAGTCTGGCGCAGTTTGGCCAGTGGCTAAATAGCTCATTTTGTCTCCCTCTGTTGTTATGCCTGGCGTTACACCCAGAGCTGTTCGAACCGGGCGTCGTTATACCTGGGCATGAAAACTGCCGGTTAAATTCATCTCAGTCAATAATGCCATCACGGCTGAACGAATAGCATCGGGCTGTTCGCCTTCGGGTATTTCCAGCGTCATTTGGGTATGCATCTGTAACACCCCGCTGGCATCTAGCCGGCTTTGCGATTGTAAAGAGCCGATATACACCTGGTGACTGGCCAATAAGCCTGTTATTGCGCCTAAGGTACCGACCCGGTCTGCACCGGTGTAATCCAGCACGTAATGTGCAGCCACGGCTCTGCTTTGGTGGGCACCAGTACGTTTGGTCATGGTAGTCAGATCAAGTTCCAACCCAAGACCGGGTAACAAATGTTCTATCCTGCTGATAGCGGCTGGATCACCGGATAGCAGCATGATGAAGGTAAATTCGCCACCAAAAATGGCCATACGGCTATCGGTGATATTACAGTTGCAATCGGTGACTAAACGCGCCAGCTTACTAACAATACCGGTTCGGTCGGTGCCGATCGCGGTGACAACAAGTTGTTGAGGCATAGTATAAAAACCCTGAAGACTGTGCACAGAGACAGGAGGTAAACAATAAGGCGTCAAGTGTAACATACCCTTAGCTGAAGTCATCTGGCTTGCTGATGTTGCTCATTGCGTCTGCGCTTCTTGTGTTTAGGCCGGTGTCTCTTTAACATAGACGCCCTTACAGATGACGGGGCTTGTATTACGATGTTCAAAGGAAGTTGGGTTGCGCTTATTACACCTATGCTGGATTCTGGCGAAATTGATTATCACAGCTTAGCGCGACTGGTTGATTTTCACCTGCAAAATGGCACCGATGGGCTGGTTATTATGGGTACCACCGGTGAGGCGGCAACTATCAGCTTCGCTGAACAACTGAAGGTGATGTCAGCCGTGTGTGAGCAGGTGCAGGGCAAAATCGGTGTTATCGCCGGTAACGGTGCCAATGCCACCGCCGAAGCGGTTGAGCGCACCAAAGCCCTGGCGTGCTTGCCAATAGACGGTTTTTTAACCGTGACGCCGTTTTACAATAAGCCGATGCAAAAAGGTATGGTGCTGCATTTTAATGCGGTTGCGGCGGCGGCGGGCGATAAACCCGTGCTGCTGTATAACGTACCTGGGCGCACCGGCGTAGATTTACTACCTGAAACGGTTGCCGAGCTGAGTAACACCGCTAATATCGTCGGTATTAAAGAAGCAACCGGCTCTATGCAGCGCTTAGCCGAGCTAAAGCAGCTATGTCCCGCTGGTTTTGCGCTGTTAAGCGGTGATGATGCTTCGGCCTGTGATTTTATGTTACAAGGCGGACATGGGGTTATTTCGGTTACTGCCAATATAGCTCCTGCTGCGATGGCAAAACTCTGCCAGTTTGCCATGGCCGGCGAGGAAGCATCAGCCAGGGCCACCGATGCACCGCTGCAGGCATTGCATCACGATTTATTTATTGAAGCGAATCCTATACCGGCAAAATGGGCGCTGAAAAAAATGGGCCTGATAGCCTCTGACACTATGCGTCTGCCTCTGACACCGCTGGAACCAATTCATGCGGGTGTAATCGAACAGGCACTGGCAAAAGCCGGCATATCAGTTTGATGGTGTTGCGCGCAGCTATACTGTGCGCCACCTTATCTTAGGAGTAAGTAAGTGCAACATTGGGTGAAAAGTAGTTTAGTGGCCAGCGTATTGTTATCCGGATGCTCGTTGTTTTCAACGCAGCAGCCAACACAGGACGAGGGCACTAAAGGCGTAAGCAGCCTTAAAATCCCCACCGGTTTGGCGCAACCTGCACAACCGGCACAATTTGATATACCAGAGGCCAGTGCGGCACAAGCCGAGACGGATACCCGTTCACCGGCATTAGTGCTGGCAACGGCCAGCAGCAGCCGGGTAGAAGAGGGCGATAAACTGTCGCGGGTGTGGTTTGAGCGTAACGACTATACCGGCGATTTAGTGCCGTTTTTACAGCGAATGTTAAAGACACAGTTTGCCGAGCAGGGCGTAACGCTAGACGTTGACGAGACAGGTCTGGTGTATGCCACGGGCTGGATCAGCCGCAGTGAAGAGCGTGGCTTTTGGTTTTGGCAATCACAACAGCAAACAGATCAAGCGCGTTTTACCATTAATATCGAAGCCCGGCCTCATGGCCGCTCAGCCAGTATGACAGTCACTATGCTGGAGCATCAATACTTTAATGAAGGCGCCAAATTGGTTGGGCGGGCGGCACAGCGTCAGGAAGTAGCGCTACTAAACCAAATCATCGACCGTATTGGTAAAGAAGAAATCATTATTGCTCAGGCCAATAAAGCCAAAGCCCCCGATGTGGCTTTAGAACCCGGGATGGATGCTAACGGTAATGCAGCATTATTGTCACCGCAACCGATTGACGTAGTGTGGTCGCAACTGGAAGCGGTATTTACCGAGCTTAATCTGGAAGTGACAGATATGAACCGTTCGGTCTTTACCTACTACCTGAGCTACACCAGACAGGAACCGGGCTTTTGGTCGCGCATCTGGGGCTCGGCTGAGAAACCGGTATTGCCGGTGGCTAACGGTGAATACCAACTGGTGTTAAGCCGCGTGGCCCAGCAAACGGCAATTAGCCTGCGCGACAAAGACGGCGGCGAGCTGGCGCCGGAAACCGTATTGGCACTGCATCAGCCATTTGTTGAGGCGATCCGGCTGGCCCGGGTAGAGCTGTAACGGCTAAAAGCGCTGTAGCACGGACTATGACCAAGGCTTAAGTAGGGAATGAGAATGCGGATAACGGGACTGCTGCTGTTTGTTTTGATGACAAGCCTGAGTGCTGGCGCGGCGCAGGTGACAGACTTGTACCAGGCAGAGGTGGAAGCAAAAGGCGGCGCGGCACAGTGGCAGCGCCTTGCCCTGCAGCAGGTGTTAGTGCGGGTAACCGGCAACGCTGATATTGCCAGCCTGCCGGCGATTGCCGCTGAGCTTGCCGCTCCCTCGGCGTATGTTAAGCAGTTTGAATCGGTGCGGCATCAGGATGGTAACCGTATGCGGGTACTGTTGGATGCGGTAAAAATTAACCAGTTATTGCAAACAAACCAGCTGCCGGTTTGGGGCAGTATGCGGCCTGATATTCTGGTGTGGCTGGTGATGCAAGACGGCCAGCAGCGCCGTTTTGTCCGTAGCGCCGATACTGAGCTGACAACTGCGCTGCAAAAGGCATTTAAGCACTCGGCTTTACCGTTGTTGCAGCCGTTGTACGATTTCGACGATGTAAACCAGCTGTCTGATACCGATGTGTGGGCCGGCTTCTGGCAACCGATCATGCAGGCCAGTGGCCGCTATAACCCCGATGTGGTCATTGCCGCAACGCTGGACATGCAAGCCGGCGAAGGCGACGCTGCGCTTAAGCTTAGCTGGCAACGCCAGGCTGATAACCGTACCTTTCGTGATGAGGTTGTAGCTGGGGATGCCGACAGTCTGATGCAGGCCTTTGCTACTGTGCTGGCGTCGCAGCTGGCGCAGCAATACGCCAGTGTGCTTAGCAGTGATAGCGGCGCCCGGTTGTTATTAGAGGTGCAGCAACTGCAAAACCTGGCCGATATCGTTAACGTGCAGCGTTTATTGCAGCAGTTGGTTGGCGTTAATGAGGTGACTATTAGCCGGTTTGCCAATGGCAACGCTTATTATCTGATCAGTAGCAGCACCGGTGCTGACGGCCTGATGAATGCACTGCGCTTTAGCCCGCGTTTAAGATTAGCCGGTGCAGCCTTATCAGCCGGAAATGACTTAAGCAATATTGCCGCTGAGCAGCTACAAGCCTTGGACAGCGCTGCCGTGCCGGTACTGGCCACCTTTGTTTATAGCCGGCCCTGATGCAACCTCTGCAATATACGCTGGCAGTAACACTTCCGGAAGATGAAACCCTCGACAGCTTTTATGCCGGCGCGCAAAGCGCCGCAGTCGCCTATTTAAAACACTATCTAATCCAAAGCACAGCACAAAACCCGCTGTATCTGTTCGGTGCCAGCGGTAGCGGTAAGTCGCATTTGTTGTATGCTGCCTGTGTGCAGGCGCAGGAACAGGGCTTAACCAGTCAGTTGGTGGCGCTGGATGAGTGCCGCCAATTTAGCCCGCGCTTGCTGGATAACCTTGAGCATCTGGATCTGGTGTGTCTGGATAATGTACAAGCCATCGCCGGCGAGCTCAGTTGGCAAACCGCTGTGTTTGACCTTTACAACCGCATGCTGGAGCAGGGCAAGGCCTTAATTATCGTGGGCAACCAGGCGCCGGCCCAACTGGGTCTGCAACTGGCCGATTTAGTGTCGCGCTTACAGGCCTGCACCAGTTTTCAGCTGCGTTTACTGACCGATGACGACAAGCAAAAGCTGCTGCAACAAAAAGCGCGCCTGCGCGGTATGGAACTGCCGGACGAGGTCGCGCGCTACCTGCTGAATCATCAGGACAGAGACATTCGCGCCCTGGTGGCAACGCTTGATAAGCTGGATAAAGCCACCTTAGTGCATCAGCGCAAGTTAACCATTCCGTTTGTCAAAGAAATTCTTAATTAATCCATACAGTTTGCCAGAAAAAGTCAGTTAAACGCCTGCGTTTAGTCTTGGTTCTGGTGTATCATTAGCGGCTTTAATACTCAACACTACTAGCTGCTTTGAGGACACGCATGAACCTGACAGCAATAATGGAAAACGCCTTAGAGGCCGTTGCCGCCGCCGCCGATATTCCGGCACTGGAACAGATCCGGGTTGAATTTCTCGGCAAAAAAGGCAGCATCACTGAATTATTAAAATCGCTGGGTGCGATGGATCCCGAGCAGCGCAAACAAGCCGGCGCACAGATTAACGAATTAAAACAGCAGGTGCAGGATGCGCTAAATTCGCGGCGCGATCTGCTACAAAACGCCCAGCTGGCGGCAAAACTGGCGCAGGAACAAATTGATGTCACCCTACCGGGCCGCACTCTGGAATTTGGTGGCCTGCACCCGGTAACCCGCACTATAGAACGGATCAGCGCGTTTTTTGCTGAGCTGGGTTTTGAGGTAAAGCATGGCCCGGAAATTGAAGATGACTTTCATAACTTCGATGCACTGAATATTCCAGAGCACCACCCGGCGCGGGCCGATCATGATACCTTCTATTTTAACCCTAAGCTGATGCTGCGCACCCAAACCTCGGGCGTGCAAATTCGAACTATGGAGCAGCAACAGCCACCACTGCGTATCATATCGCCAGGCCGCGTGTATCGTAACGATTATGACCAAACCCATACCCCGATGTTTCATCAGGTAGAAGGCTTAATGGTTGATACCAAAGTCAGCTTTACTGAGCTTAAAGGCATACTGCACGACTTTTTACACAACTTCTTTGAAGAAGATTTACAGATCCGTTTTCGGCCGTCGTTTTTCCCGTTCACAGAGCCCTCTGCTGAAGTTGACGTGATGGGTAAAAACGGCAAATGGCTGGAAGTATTAGGCTGCGGTATGGTGCACCCGAATGTGCTGCGCTCAGTCGGCATTGATCCTGACGTATACAGCGGTTTTGCCTTTGGCATGGGCGTTGAGCGCCTAACGATGCTGCGCTACGGGGTAACCGATTTACGCGCCTTCTTCGAAAATGATTTACGTTTCTTAAAACAGTTCAGATAAGCGGAGTGAAGTAAATGAAATTCAGTGAAGCCTGGTTACGGCAGTGGGTAAACCCTGCTATTGACAGCAACACCTTATCTGAACAGTTGTCGATGGCCGGTCTGGAAGTAGACGGTATTGAGCCGGTAGCCAGTCAGTTTAGCGGCGTAGTAGTGGGCGAAGTGGTCGAGTGCGGCCCGCACCCGGATGCCGATAAACTGCAGGTGACTAAAGTGAATACCGGCAGTGGTGAACTGCTGGATATCGTCTGTGGTGCAAAAAACTGCCGTAAAGGCTTAAAAGTGGCAGTGGCCACCGTGGGCGCCGTGCTGCCGGGTGATTTTGTCATCAAAAAAGCCAAATTACGTGGCCAGCCCTCTAACGGTATGCTGTGCTCGTTCTCTGAGCTTGGCATGGCAGAGGACTCAGATGGCATTATCGAGCTGCCGCAAGATGCGCCGCTGGGGCAGGATATTCGCCAGTATCTTGAGCTGGACGACTGCATTATCGAAGTGGACTTAACGCCTAACCGCGCTGACTGTTTAGGCATTAAAGGCCTGGCGCGTGAAGTTGGGGTGTTAAACAAGCTGGATGTCTGCCAGCCGGTGATTGAGCCGGTGGCCGCGACGCACGCTGAAGTTAAAGCCATTCGTTTAGCCGCGCCGGACGCCTGTCCGCGTTATTTGGGCCGTATTATCCGTAACGTTAATGTTAGTGCGCCCAGCCCACTGTGGTTAACAGAAAAACTGCGCCGCTGTGGTGTGCGCAGTATAGACGCGGTGGTGGATATTACCAACTATGTGCTGCTGGAGCTGGGCCACCCGATGCATGCCTTTGATTTAGCCAGCATTGATGGCGATATTACTGTGCGCCTGGCGAGCGAGGGCGAAAAGCTGGTGCTGCTGGATGAAAGCGAAGTAACGCTAAAAGCCAACACCTTAGTGATTGCCGATAACAGCAAAGCGCTGGCAATGGCTGGCGTATTTGGCGGCTTGCACAGCGGCGTCACCACCAACAGCAAAGACATCTTTTTAGAAAGCGCCTTTTTTGCGCCTTTGGCTATCGCCGGTAAAGCCCGTCAATACGGCCTGCATACCGATGCCTCACACCGCTACGAGCGTGGGGTAGATCCCCAGCTGCAGCGCGAAGCGATGGAACGCGCCACCCGTTTGTTAGTCGATATTTGTGGTGGCGAGCCAGGCCCGGTGGTCGAAGCGGTATCAGAGACGCATCTGCCAAAAACTGCCGATATCAGCTTAACCGAAGCCAAATTGAGCCGTATTTTGGGCATTAGTATCGGCAAAGCTGATGTTAGCGCCATCTTTAGCCGGTTAGGCCTGAAAGTGAGCGAAACGGTTGACGGCTGGCAGGTAAAAGTGCCGGGCTACCGTTTTGATATCAGTATCGCTGAAGATCTGATAGAAGAAGTGGCGCGGGTATACGGCTATAACAATATCCCCAATATTGCACCGCAAGCCAGTTTGAAAATGCGTAGCTTTAATGAAGCTGAGCTCAATATTCAACGTTTACGTAATGTGCTGGTAGACCGCGGTTATCAGGAGGCCATTACCTACAGCTTTGTTGACCCTAAAGTGCAGCAACAGTTATTCCCGCAGCAGCAGGCATTGGTGTTACCTAACCCGATTTCGGCTGATATGTCAGCCATGCGGCTTAACCTGTGGCCAGGCTTATTACAGACCGTGCAATATAACCAAAACCGGCAACAAAGCCGGATCCGGCTGTTTGAGTATGGCCTGAAGTTTGTGCCGGATGCGCAAGCCGAAGGCGGCGTACGTCAGGTGGCGGTATTAGGCGGTGTTATTCTCGGCTCAATGCATAATGAGCATTGGAATATGGAAAACCGCGTTGCCGACTTCTATGATATTAAAGGCGATGTTGAGGCGCTGTTAGCACAAACCTCTGCAACTGAGCAGTTCCGTTTTGTTACGGCAGAGCACAGTGCATTGCACCCGGGCCAAACGGCGGCCGTTTACCGTGGCGACAGCCTGGTCGGTTATCTTGGTGCGCTGCACCCCGAAGCTGAGCGTAAACTGGGTATTAAAGGTAAAGCCTATCTGTTTGAGCTGGAACTGTCAGCGCTTGGCATGCGTGATATCGTGCAGGCCAAAGAGCTGTCGAAGTACCCGGCGAACCGGCGCGACCTGGCGCTGGTGGTAAAAACAGAGGTGCGTTTTGCTGACATAGCTGCTACTATAAAAAAAGTTGGCGGAAATCAACTAGTTGACCTAAAATTGTTTGACGTATATACAGGACCGGGTGTGGCAGAGGGTTTTAAATCGCTGGCCATTGCTCTGACCCTGCAGGATATAGCGCGTACCCTGGAAGATAAAGATATCCAACAGTTGGTAAATCAAGTAGTTAGCGCGCTTGGTGAAGAGTTCAACGCAACGTTGAGGGATTAAGAATGGCGCTTACCAAAGCCGATTTAGCAGAACGTCTGTTTACAAAGTTTGGTGTTAGCAAACGCGATGCCAAATTAATAGTGGAAGCTTTTTTTGAAGAGATCCGTACTGCCTTAGAGGCGGGTGATCAGGTAAAGTTATCCGGCTTTGGCAATTTTGACCTGCGGGTGAAAAATGAGCGACCGGGTCGCAACCCCAAAACCGGCGAAGACATTCCTATTTCTGCCCGTTGTGTGGTGACCTTCCGCCCCGGACAAAAATTAAAGTCGCGGGTTGAGGTTGGCACCAGCAAGAAATAAGCGGTGGTTAACCTGGCTTAAAAAACGGCAAGTGGCGCAAGCGACTTGCCGTTTTTTTATGCAGTTGCACGCTGAGAGCAAAATAATAGCGATCCAAAGGTGATGTTATCCAGTAAGTAGCACAAGTAATTAGCGGGCAGACGTTATGACGGTAAAAATAGGTATCAGCGCCTGTGTGCTGGGTGAAAAAGTGCGCTTTGACGGCGGCCATAAAGGCTCGGCCTTTTGTATGCAGCAACTGGCATCTGTGGTGCAGTATGTGCCGGTGTGTCCGGAAATGGCGATTGGCATGCCCTCACCACGGCCAGCGATAAGGCTGCAGCTGGATGATGCGCAGCAAGTACAACTGGTGCAAAGTAACAATCCAGCCATAAATCACACTGAGGCAATGCTGGCATTTACTGACAAGCAATTACCGCAGTTAGCCGGGCTTAGCGGTTATATCGTCTGTGCCAAATCGCCCAGCTGCGGTATGGAGCGGGTGCGGTTATTCGATGCCAAAGGCCAACAAATGGGCAAGCTGGGTATAGGCCTGTTTACCCATCAACTGATGCAAAAATATCCCTGGCTGCCGGTAGAGGAAGATGGCCGTTTGTTTGACCCTGCGCTTAAAGAGAACTTTATTTGCCGGGTGTTTAGCTGCTATGACTATCAGCAGACGATGCAGGATGGTTTTACCGTTGGTAAGTTAGTGGCCTTTCACAGCCGTTATAAGTTTCTGGTGATGGCGCACAGTCCGGTAGCCTACCGAGAGCTGGGCCGCTTAGTGGCAAATGCCAAGTTGTTTGCAGCAGATGAGTTACAACAGCGTTATTTGCTGGAGCTGATGCAAGCACTGAAAAACATCGCCACGCGCAAGCAGCATGCTAATGTGCTGCAGCATTTACAGGGCTTTTTAAAACATGGTTTAAGTACAGAAGCCAAGCACGAGCTTGGTAGCCTGATCGACCGTTACCGGCAGGGCTTTGTGCCACTGTTGGCACCCGTTACCTTACTGCAGCATCATTTGCAGCAGCACCAGAATAGCTATGTCAGTGCGCAGCGTTATTTCAACCCCTATCCTGAAACCCTTGGACTGCGAGCCTAAGATGTCGGCATTAACTGTTGTCTGGTTTAGAAATGATTTGCGCACCCTCGATAACGCTGTGCTGTGCAGTGCTATTGACTACGCGGCCAGACATAACAGCGCGCTTGTTGGCCTGTTTATTGCCACGCCGCAAACCTGGGCGCTGCATGATATGGCGCCGATAAAGCAAGATTTTATCCGCCGGCGGGTACAGGCGCTGCGTACAGAGCTTGAAGTGCTAAACATACCGCTGCTGGCGGTAGAGGGTAGCAGTTATCAGCAGGTGCCGGCTTTTTTTGCACAGTTAAGCCAAGCGTTTCAGTTAACGGTGTTTGCTCAAACCGAATATGAGCTGCGTGAGCAGCAGCGCGATGCCAAGGTAGCGCAGCAGCTAAGTGCCAATAAAGGCGAGCTGGTGCAGTTTGACACCCAGTGTATTATGCCACCGGGCAGCATTCGTACCCAACAGGGTGACATTTATAAAGTGTTTACCCCGTTTAAGCGCAGCTGGCTGGCACGGCTGCATGAGCAGGGTGTGCAATGTTATGGCCGTCCTAAACCCGTTAATCAGCCACCGCTGCAATTACCTGAACATAGCGTTATGCAGCCTGGGGATAACAGCTCAGTCAACTGGGCGGTAACGGAAGAGCAGATACTTACTATGCTCAGAACCTTTTGCCAGCAAAAGGTGGCGGATTATCAGCAGCAGCGCGATTTTCCTGCTGTTGATGGCACCTCTAAGCTGTCGCCTTACCTGGCGATAGGCGCTATATCTGCCGCGCAATGTGTCGCCCGGTTGCAGTTGGAGGCGAAACAGAGCTGGGCGCTGGAAAAAAGTGGTGCTGAAGTATGGCTATCAGAGCTTATCTGGCGTGAGTTTTACAAACATATTCTTGTTGCCTATCCGCAGCTGATAAAGCATCAGCCGTTTCAGGCCGACACGGCCGCTATCCGCTGGAGTAATAACACTGAGTTGTTTCAGGCCTGGTGTGACGGCCAAACGGGTTATCCGATTGTCGATGCCGCTATGCGTCAGCTTAACCAAACCGGTTGGATGCACAACCGTCTGAGGATGATTGTCGCCAGTTTTTTGGTGAAAGATTTACATATCGACTGGCGTCTGGGCGAGCGCTATTTTATGTCAAAGCTGATTGATGGTGACTTCGCAGCCAATAATGGTGGTTGGCAATGGGCAGCTTCAACCGGCACTGACGCTGCACCGTATTTCCGTATTTTTAATCCGGTAAGCCAAAGCGAAAAGTTTGATCCGCATGGCGACTTTATCCGTTTGTATGTGCCAGAGCTTAACAAGCTGCAAGGTGCAGCATTGCATTGGCCGGTGAAAATTGGTGGCGTTAAAGCTTACCCCAAGCCCATAGTCGACCATAGCATTGCACGCAAGCACACATTAGCCTTATTCGCCGAGGTAAAAAAAAGCTGATGACGACCATAGCCTGTCCCCGAATAGACCAGTTTTTACAGTTTTATAATGCACTATCTGGTAATAACCTGCAGTCGTTACAGCAGGTATACCACCCAGATGTGGTGTTTATTGATCCTGTGCATGAAATTCATGGCCGCGATGCTTTAAGTTCATATTTTACCCATGCTTATGAGCGCTTAGCGCATTGTGAGTTTATCGGGCAAGATAAACTGGAGCAGGATAACCAGGGATTTTTAAGCTGGCGTATGCAGTTTTCGCACCCGGCTATCAGTAAAGACAAACTGATTGTCGTGGAGGGCTGCTCGGTATTGCGCTGGCAAGACGGACAAATTATTTATCACCGTGATTATTACGATTTAAGTGAGATGGTCTATCAGCACTTGCCGGTGATTGGCTGGCTGACCAGCAAAGTAAAACAACGTATGGCGAACAGTTAAGGCAGCGCCGCACTTAAGCACAAGAAGAATTAAGGAAGTAGTATGCGCATAGCAGTAGTGGGCGGTGGTATCTCAGGCATGATGGCATGGTACCTGTTACAACAAAAGCATGATGTCACTTTGATAGAGGCCAATGATTATCTGGGCGGCCATACGGCAACGGTAGACGTGACAGTTGAAGGTAAGCAATACGCCATCGATACCGGCTTTATCGTGTTTAATAATTGGACTTACCCCATTTTTAACCGCTTTATTGCTGAGCTCGGCGTGGCGTATCAGCACACCACTATGAGCTTTTCAGTAAAGCACAGCGCACAAAACCTCGAGTACAACGGCAACACTTTTAGCAGCTTATTTGCGCAGCGGCGTAATCTGTTTCGGCCATCGTTTTGGGGTATGTTGCTGGAGATAGTGCGCTTTAACAAACTGGGGAAAAAGCTGTTGGCCGAGCAACATCCGGATCTCGATTTAGCCCTGGGTGATTTTTTACTTAAGCATGATTTTGGCAGCGCGATACGCGATAACTATTTAATGCCGATGGGCGCCGCCATCTGGTCGGCAGGTTTGGCTGAAATGCCAGCCTTCCCGGTGCGTTTTTTCCTGCGTTTTTTCAACAACCATGGTTTACTTAATGTTAGCGACCGGCCGCAGTGGTCAGTGATTAAAGGCGGCTCAAAGCGTTATGTCGAGGCGTTAACGGCGAAGCTGAGCGCTGACAAGGTAAAACTGGGCCAGCGCATTGTTAAGGTACAGCGCGACGATAAAGGTGTTATGCTGCAATTTGCTGACGGACGCACTGAGCATTACGATAAACTGGTACTGGCGTGCCATAGCGATCAAGCCCTGGCGTTATTAGGTGAGGCCGCCAGCGAAGACGAACGGGCGGTATTAGGCGGTATTGCCTACCAAAAAAACGAAGTGGTGCTGCACACCGACACCCGGTTACTGCCAAAACGTCAGCGTGCCTGGGCGGCCTGGAACTACAATTTAGATGCCAATATTAATGACAGGGCCACCTTAACCTACAACATGAACATTTTGCAGGGTATTAGCGCGCCTGTGACCTTTTGTGTCACGCTGAACAATACTGCGGCCATAGCACCTGACAAAATTCTTGGCGTGTATCAGTACGACCATCCGGTATACAACCATTACACCCTGGCTGCACAGCAGCAGCGCAGCAAAATAAATGGGGTTAACCATACTTATTTTTGCGGTGCTTATTGGTATAACGGTTTTCATGAAGACGGTGCCAAAAGTGCGGTAGATGTGGCTGCACTGCTGGGAGTGGATTATTGATGCTAAGCGGCCATGCGGTATACCAGGGCGAGGTAGGGCATTTGCGTTTGTTGCCCAGGCAACATCGTTTTGCCTATCAGGTGGCGCTGTATTACCTGGATACTGCACAGCTTAACCCATCTGCATTGGCCGGCGCAGGCATAAGCTATGAGCAATTTGCTGCCTTAAGTTACCGCCGGAGGGATTATCTGCCCGGTGCAGACAGTCTTTATCAGGCGGTATGTGACAAAGTGGCTGAGCTTGGTGGCATTATTGAGCCTGCTCAGGTATTTGTGTTAACGCCGTTGGCAAACTGGGGGCTGTATTTCAGTCCGCTAACGCTTTACTACTGTTTTGATGCGGCCGGTGATTTTTGCTATTTGCTGGCGGAGGTGTCTAATACGCCCTGGAACGAGCGGCATTATTATTTGCAAAGCATCGTCAGTGGCCAGACACAGTATCAGCACGCCAAAGCGTTTCACGTATCGCCGTTTAACCCCATTGATATGCAATATCACTGGCAGATAATGCCGCCTGAACAACAGCTACGTTTAAGTATCGCTAACCACAAAGCCGGCAAGCAGGTATTCAGTGCCTGGATGAATTTCGAGCGCCAGACATTAAACCCGGCGTGGCGCAGCAGATGGCTGATCCGCCATCCTTGGCAGAACGTACAGGTAGTGCTACGTATATACTGGCATGCGCTAAAGTTACTCATCAAAGGCGTTCCGGTGCATGCCCACCCCAACACGAAGGATAACAATGCATGACAATGAGTCTTACTGAAACCTCAGTATTTGACAACCTGAGCTGGTTTGAGCGCTTGTGCCGCAAATTCGCGCTGGACTTTATCAGCCAGTTGCAACATGGCGACATTACCGTGGTGGAGGGGAATCAGCGCTTGCGTTTTGGCGACGAGCAGGCGGCATTAAAAGCGGTAATCACCGTAGTGGATCCGGCCTTCTATCAAAAGCTGGTGATGTCAGGCTCTGTCGGCGGGGGTGAGGCTTATATTTACGGCTGGTGGCGCTGTGACAATTTAACAGCCCTAGTGCGTATTTTCGCGCTTAACCTGGCCACGTTAGATAAGCTTGACTCGGCCATTACCCGGCTTGGTCGCCCGTTGTTGAAGTTACTGAACTGGCGTAATAAAAACTCTAAATCGCAGGCGCGCAAGAACATCGCAGCCCACTATGATTTGGGTAATGAAATGTACCGCTTGTTCTTAGATAACAGCATGATGTACTCAAGCGCGGTATATCCGGATGACACGGCTGATTTAGCCAGCGCCCAGCAGCATAAACTGGCATTAATATGCCAGCGCTTGCAGCTTAAAAGCACTGATCATCTGATTGAAATTGGTACTGGCTGGGGCAGTATGGCCATTTACGCGGCTCAGCATTATGGCTGTAAAGTCACCACCACCACCATTTCGCAGCAGCAGTATGACTACGCTAAACAGCGTATTGAAGCACTGGGTTTGCAAGGGCAGATCACCTTATTGCTGGAAGATTACCGCGACCTGCAAGGCCAGTACGACAAGCTGGTCTCGATAGAAATGATTGAAGCGGTGGGTGAAGAATATCTGGATACCTACTTTGCCAAATGTGCCAGCTTATTAAAGCCAGATGGTCTTATGGTGTTGCAAGCTATTACTATTGTCGACCAGCGTTATCAACAGTACGTGCGCGAGGTGGATTTTATTAAGCGCTACGTGTTTCCCGGCGGTTGTTTGCCGTCGGTCAGCCGGATGACAGATGCTGTCAGCCGTAAAACCGATTTGGTGGTGCGCCACCTGCAGGATATAGGCTTTGATTATGCCCGCACGTTAAAAGACTGGTGTGACAACTTTATGCATGCCCGCGATAAGGTGCATCAGCTGGGTTACGATGATAATTTTGTCCGCTTATGGCAGTTTTACTTATGTTACTGCGAAGGTGGCTTTCGTGAGCGCGCCACCAGTGCAGTGCATCTGGTGTTATCAAAGCCGGCTAACCGCGACAGTTAAACCAGCGATGTAAAACGCCGGCATACGCCGGCGTTTTACTATTAGGCTGTAGCGACTAAGAGGGCACTAAGATAATGCCGTGTTCGGCGATGACGATCTTTTTATCTTTGTATAAGGTGCCTATCGCCTGCTTAAAGGCTTTTTTACTGACGCCAAAACTGGCGTAAATTTGCTCCGGCGAGCTTTTATCGGTCAGCGCCAGCTTGCCGCCATTTTGTTCCAGTTTGGCCAGAATTTGAGCGGTGAGCTCCAGCGCTTGCTTATAAGTGGCAGCATTGAGGCGTAAGTCGATTTTGCCATCATCGCGCACTTTAACTATATAGGCACTAAGCTTGTCGCCGCGGCGCAGCGGTTTAAACACCTCGTTTTTATACAGCACGCCCCAGTGCTGATGATTAACCACGGCTTTATAGCCAATATCGGTTTGTTCACTAATGACAATGTCCACCTTATCACCAGCCTGATAGGGGGCGGGTGTTTTATGCAGATGGCGATCAAGTTTGCTGGAGGCGACAATACGGTTACTGTTATCAACATAACAGTACAACAGATAGCTCTGGCCTTCTTTGAGCGGAAGTTGCTGTTCGCTAAACGGAACCAGCAAGTCTTTTTTCAGGCCCCAGTTCACAAAGGCGCCGACTTTGGTGGTAGCAACCACTTGTAGCATGGCGACTTCACCTACCTTTATTTTTGGCCGTTCGGTGGTAGCAATCAGCTGATCTTCTGAGTCCAGGTATAAAAATACCTCCAGCGTTTGGCCAATTTGTAGATCTTTAGGAGCGACATTGTTAGGCAGTAAGATTTCGCCCCAGCTTAAGCCATCAAGATAAAAGCCAAATTTAACCTGCTTTTTTACTGTTAAACGATTTATTTTTCCAAGCGCCAGCATCTGACATCCACTATTTACGCCGCCAAGGGCTTTTAACATGCCGGCTATTGTAGCGTTTTTTTACCAGTATTGCTGACTATTCCTTCGGCCATGCTACACTGCGCGCCGTTTTAGTTAACACGGGCCAGTATTTTATGGCAGCACAGGCGTTATTACATCCACGCAATCTGCATCAGGGCAAATATGACTTTGCGGCGCTGATTAAAGCGCAGCCTGCGCTGGCAGCTTTTGTGTTAACGAAAGCCGATGGCGAGCAAAGCATTAATTTTGCGGATAATGCTGCAGTAGTAGCGCTTAATCAGGCGTTATTAGCGCACTATTACCAGGTAAAGTTTTGGCAGCTGCCCGCAGGTTAATTATGCCCGCCAGTGCCCGGCCGGGCAGATTATGTGCATTACCTGGCCGACTTGCTGGCAGGTAACGATAATGTCATTCCACGTGGTAAACAAATTACCTTGGTTGATATTGGCACTGGAGCCAATCTGATTTATCCAATCATTGCCAGCAGTGTTTATGGTTGGCAGGTTATTGGCTCAGACATTGATGCGGTAGCGGTAAAAGCGGCACAAGCCATAGTCGCGAGTAACCCGGTGTTACGTGGCCGGGTGCATATTGTTAAGCAGCAAACTGCAGCGATTTTTGCTGGTGTGATCCCCGCCGGCCAGTTTATTCACCTTACGATGTGTAACCCGCCGTTTTATGCCTCAGCGGTCGAGGCCAACGCTGCCAGTGCACGCAAGTGGACGAATTTGGCCAAAGCACCCAGTGCTGTACAGCGTAATTTTGCCGGTCAGCCACACGAGCTGTGGTGTGACGGTGGTGAGCTGGCGTTTATTAGTCAGATGATTAACGAGAGCCTACACGTTAAACAGCAGGTAGGCTGGTTTAGCAGCTTGGTGTCACAGCAAAAACACCTTATGCCATTACAAGCGTTATTAAAAAAAGTCGGCGCGGTGCAACAACGCGTTATACAGATGCGTCAGGGCCAAAAAGTTAGCCGCATACTGGCCTCCCTTTGAAATCATCGATCTGATCGTTTCTGCATCGCGGCGATGACTTCGCGCCCGCAGAAAGGGCAGCGGGAAAACCCGCGGCAAGGGCGCGCGACC
>JAANMY010000334.1_pt1 | contig 67299 bp, 61 predicted proteins | sample 7279691 | NCBI WGS metagenome assembly JAANMY01 (sample SAMN14094543, study PRJNA606508) | bioreactor metagenome | isolation source: A lab-scale SPAN reactor treating ammonium-rich wastewater day 388 | place: Ireland: Galway | collected 2018-02-07 | reverse complement strand
GCCGAGCACTCGATGTGCCAGCCCGGCCGACCCGGGCCATAGCGCGACGCCCACTTCGCCTCGTCGGGTTCGTCGGCCGCGGCCGCCTTCCAGAGCACGAAGTCGAGCGGGTCCTGCTTGGACTCGCCGATCGGGACGCGTTCGCCAGCGCGCAGATCGTCGAGCGACCTGCCCGACAGGCGCCCGTAGCCGGGAAACCTGCGCACCGCGAAGTTGACGTCACCGTCGCTGGCGCGATAGGCCAGGCCATTCTTCTCGAGAAGGTCGATGAGTCCGAGCATCTGCGGCACGAACTGCGTGGCCCGCGGTTCGTGGTCGGGCCGCTCCACACCGAGCGCGTCGGCGTCTTCGTGCATCGCGCGGATGAAACGCGCGGTCAGTTCCGCGATGCTCTCGCCATTCTCGAGCGCGCGCCGGATGATCTTGTCGTCGATGTCGGTGACGTTGCGCACGTAGGTGAGCCGGTAGCCCGAAGCGCGTAGCCAGCGCTGCACCATGTCGAACACCACCAGCACGCGCGCGTGACCCACGTGGCACCAGTCGTAGACCGTCATGCCGCAGACGTACATGCGCACCGTGCCCGGCTCGAGCGGAACGAAGGTCTCCTTGCTGCGTGTGAGCGAGTTGTAGAGTCGGAGCATGGATCGGAGCCGTCCGGATCACCGCGCGCGCCCGGCCTCGGGATGCAGGGCTGCCGGCGCCTGGCAGGCGGCACGGCGCGATGCGCCGGAAGGCGATCGGCCGCCTGCAATACAATGCGCGGATGCCATCGAGTATAGCAGCGTCGACCCTGCTGTTCGCCAGCCTCGCCACGCTCTGCGCGCTCGCCGGGCCGGGCGCGGCACACGCGCAGGGTGCCGCCGCACCTGCGGCCGGCGCCGCTTCCACGCCGGCCGGCGGGCCCCGCGTCACCACCGCCGCGCTCGACACTGCGCGCAGGCTGTTCGCCGAGCATCGCAACGACGAGGCGCTCGCAGCGATCGACACCGGGCTGAAGGCCACGCCGAACGACCTGCAGTTGCGCTTCCAGCGCGCGGTGGTGCTCGCCGACAGCGCACGCACCGGCGAGGCCATCGAAACCTTCGAGACGCTCGCGCAGGAATTTCCCGAGTTGCCCGAGCCGCACAACAACCTGGCCGTGCTGTACGCGGCACGCGGCGAGCTCGACCGCGCCCGCGCCGCGCTCGAAGACGCGGTGCGCGCGCTGCCTTCGTACGCGCTCGCCCACGAGAATCTCGGCGACATCCACCTGCGGCTGGCCGAGCGCGCCTACCAGCGCGCCGTGCAGGCCGATGCCTCCAGTCGCGCCGCACGCGAGAAGCTCACGCTGGCGCGCGAGCTGATTGCGAAGATTCCGCCCGGATCGGCGGCGCCGGCCGCACCCGCTTCACGAACCTCACGGAGCCCATGATGACTGGAAGACTGTCGCTGATCGGCGCACTCGTCGTCGCCCTGTCCGCCGTGCCCGACGGCGCCACCGCTGCACCCGACCCGCAGGTGCAGGTGAGAACCTCGATGGGTGAGTTCGTGATCGAACTCTATCCGGACAAGGCGCCGCTCAGCGTGGCGAACTTCCTGCAATACGTCAACGACGGCTTCTACGCCGGCACGATCTTCCACCGCGTGATCGGCAGCTTCATGATCCAGGGCGGCGGCTTCACCGCCGATCTGTACAAGGGCCAGATGAGGCCCAAGCCCACGCGCGCACCGATCGCGATCGAATCGCGCAACGGCCTGAAGAACGACACCGGCTGGGTCGCGATGGCACGCACCGCAGATCCCGCCTCGGCGACCAGCCAGTTCTTCATCAACGTGGTCGACAACGGCGGCCTGAACCATCCGCAGCCCGACGGCCACGGCTACGCCGTGTTCGGCAAGGTGGTAAGCGGCATGGAGGTGGTGAACGCGATCCGCAGGGTGCGCACCGGATCGGTCGGCCCCCACCAGGACGTGCCGGTCGACGCCGTCGTCATCGATTCGATGGCGGTCATCGGCAGCGGCAAGTGATCATCGTCGGGCAGACGGCGCACGACGTTGCGCTGTTTTGCTCCGACCTGCACCTGGGCGATCACGACCCCGCCACCGCGGCGCTGTTCTTCGACCGGCTCGACGCACAGGCGCGCGCGGCGAGCCACCTGTTCCTGCTCGGCGACCTGTTCGAGGCCTGGGCGGGCGACGACCAGCCCGACGCCGTTGCGCAGCAGCTGATCAGGCAGCTGGCCGCGCTCGCCGCCCGCGGCGTGCGCGTGCACGCAATGCGCGGCAACCGCGACTTCCTGCTCGATGTGGCGTTTCCGCCGCAGGCAGCGACCGTGCCCGCACCGCAGCCGTTTTCGCGGCGCAGCGGTGCGACGATGCTCGACGATCCCTGCACCGTCAGCCTGTTCGACGAGCCGGTCCTGCTCGCGCACGGCGACGCACAGTGCACCGACGACCCCGATTACCAGCGCGCGCGCGCCCAGGCGCGCACGCACGCCTGGCAGCGCGACTTCCTCGCCCGCCCGCTCGGCGAGCGGCTGCGCATCGCCGGCGAGTTGCGCGGCGAAAGCCGCCGCGTGCAGGCTGCGCGCGCGATGGGCGGGACGGCTCCGGGCGACGTCAGCCAGCCAGCAGTGGAAGCCGCCATGCGCACGGCCGGCGTGCGCACGATGGTCCATGGGCACACGCATCGGCCGGCCTGCCATCGGTGGCAACTCGACGGCGCCGCGGCGCGACGCTGGGTGCTGCCCGACTGGCAGGCGGGCACCGCCGGCGCCTCACGCGGCGGCTTTCTGCGGGTGGACGCTTCCGGCTGGTCGGCAGTCGCGGTGTGAACGGGCTGCGGGCCGGCTCACGCGGGCATGCGGCTCACTCGACCATCCGGTTCAGCGCCGGCGCATCGAGCGGCTCGCTCGACTCGGTGACCTCGGCGCCCAGTCGCGCCAGCGCCGCCTGCAACTGCTCGATCGCACGATCCTGTTCAGCGACGTGGTCGATCAGGCGGTGCAGTGCAAGCGACAGCGGATCGTCGCCGCCCTGCGTCACCGCATAGGCCGAGAAGCCCATCTTCTGTGCCTGCGCCTCGCGCCGCTGGTCGACCTCCTCGACGATCACACGCGCCGGAATGCCGACCGCGGTCGCGCCGGCCGGAACCGCCTTCACCAGCACCGAATTGGAACCGATGCGCGCGCCGGCACCGACCGTGAACGGGCCAAGTACCTTGGCGCCGGCGCCGACCACGACGCCCTTCTCCAGGGTCGGATGGCGCTTGCCTTCGTGCAGCGACACCCCGCCAAGCGTGACGCCCTGGTAGATCGTGCAGTCGTCGCCCACCTCGGCGGTCTCGCCGATCACCACGCCCATGCCGTGGTCGATGAAGACCCTTCGGCCGATCGTCGCTCCGGGATGGATCTCGATGCCGGTGAACAGGCGCGCGCACTGGGAGACGAACCGCGCCAGCGTGTGCAAGCCTGCATCCCGCAGCGCGCGGGCCACCCGGTGCAGCGCGAGCGCGTGCACGCCCGGATAGCACAGCAGCACTTCGAGCCGGGATCGCGCGGCTGGATCCTTCTCGACGACGGCCGCGACATCTTCGCGCAGGCGCTCGAACATCCGTGCTCTCCGGAACGGGGGGAAACGGTGCAGTTTAAGCGCTTTGCAGCCGCCCTGGCGACGGCGCGGACAAGTGCGCCCGGGCGCCCACGCGTGCCGCCGTGATGCGTTGCAGGTTCATCGGACAGCCTTCGTCAGCTTCACGATGCGCGTGCAGATGCCGCGCAGGATCGCCACTTCTTCGGTCTCGAGCCGGGCCCGGGCGAACAACCGGCGCAGCCGCGGCATCAGCTTCTTCGGACGACGCGGATCGAGAAAGCCGATGTCGGTGAGGGCGCGTTCGAGGTGCACCATCAGCGCTTCGATCTGTGCCTGGGTGGCGCCCTGCGCCAGCGGCACCGCGCACGCCGCCGCGGGCAACGACGAGCCAGCGTGAGCGCGCAGGCAATACGCGATCACCTGCACCGCCTGTGCGAGGTTCAGCGACGGGTAGTCCTCCTCGGCCGGGATGCTGCACAGCGCCTGGCACAGGCCGACTTCGGCAATCGACAGGCCGGTGCGCTCGGCGCCGAACACGAACGACACGCGGTGCGCGCCGTGCGCATTCAGCTCTTCGCGCGCCCGTTGCGCGCACGCTTCGGGCGTCTGCGCCGGCGGGCCGAACTCGCGGGTCTCTGCGCTGACCGCGAGCGCGAGCGTGCTGCCAGCCAGCGCCTGCGCGAGCGAGGGAACCACTCGCGCCGCTGCCAGCACGTCATCGGCGCGGCTGGCGCGCGCGATCGCCTCGGGGTGGGCACAGACCCGGGGGTCGCGCGGCGCCGCGAGCACCAGCCGGCGCAGGCCCATCGCGCGCATCGCGCGCGCGGCCGCGCCGACGTTTCCGGGGTGACTGGCGCCGGCCAGCACGAACTCGACGCGGTCGAACCACGCGGGCGCAGAGCAATGAAGGCTTGCCAGGTCGATCCCTTAGAATGACGCGTTCTGTTCAGTCACTACAGGCCCGATCGCCCATGCACCCGATGCTGAACGTGGCGGTCCGGGCGGCGCGACGCGCCGGCCGGATCGTCAACCGCGCGAGTCTCGACCTGGAGGCGCTCGCGGTGGCGCGCAAGCAGCGCAACGACTTCGTGACCGAGGTCGACCACGCCTCCGAAAAGGCGATCATCGAAACGCTGCTCACCGCGTATCCGGAGCACGCGATCTTAGCAGAGGAGTCCGGCCATCTCGTCAAGGGCGTGGCGGCCGGCCCCGGGCACAGCGTCGAGCACGCCGAGCACATCTGGATCATCGATCCGCTGGATGGCACCACCAACTTCATCCACGGCCTGCCCCAGTACGGCATCTCGATCGCACTGATGCAGCGCGGCGTCGTCACGCAGGCGGTGGTCTACGACCCGAATCGCGACGAACTGTTCACGGCCACCAAAGGCTCCGGAGCCTTCATGAACGACCGGCGCATCCGCGTTTCGCGGCGCCACAAGCTCGACGAGGCGCTGATCGGCACCGGGTTTCCTTACCGCAAGCTCGACCAGCTCGAGGAATACCTCGCGATCTTTCGCAGCGTCACCGAACGCGCCGGCGGCATCCGCCGCCCCGGCGCCGCCGCGCTCGACCTCGCTTATGTGGCCTGCGGGCGCTTCGACGGCTTTTTCGAGATGGGCCTGTCGCCGTGGGACGTGGCCGCCGGCAGCCTGTTGATCACCGAGGCCGGCGGCCTGATCGGCGACTTCCACGGCGAACCCGATTACCTGTTCTCCGAGCGCGTCGTGGCCGGTGCGCCGAAGGTGTTCGTGGCGCTGATCGGCCTGCTGCGGGCGTTGCCGCCGATCGTCAGGGCCTGATGAGAACCCGGGGATTCAGCCACTGGCGTCCAGCCAGGCCGCCAGTCCGTCGGCATTCAGCATGATGTCGAGTTCGAACAGGTCGAACAGCGCCTGGCCGCTGACCGGCCAGCCGTTGCGGCGCGCCTCCTGAACCAGTAGCGCGCGCACCCCCTCGCGCAGCCGCGCGCCGCGCTCGGGACCGGCGTCGCGGCAGTCCCGCGCCAGCTGCACGTGCGCATCGATCAGACGATGCAGGTCGGCGCCGCAGCGCTGCACATCGGTCACCTGCCCGAAGTGCGTCACGTAGATCGCCTCGGGCGCGCGCGCGAGCAGCCGGTCGATCGATGCGTGCAGCGCCGGCGGATCGAACTGCACCGGCGTGGTCGACGGGAAGATCGCGTGGCGCCCGTTGCGCTCGAGCTGGCGATACGACAGGCCGAACGTGTCGCCGGCGAAGACGTGGCCGGTGCGCTCGTCGACGATGCACGCGTGGTGGCGCGCGTGGCCCGGCGTGTCCAGGAACTCGAAGCGACGCCCGTTCAGCGACAGCGTCGCCCGATCCGGCATCTCGACCACGCGCCCGGCAGGCACCGGCACGATGTCGCCGTACATCCGCCGCGCGGCCTCGGCGCCGTAGACCTCGATCGTGGCAGCGGTCAGCCGCGAGGGATCGATCATGTGCCGCGCGCCACGCGGATGCACCGCCAGGCGCGCATTCGGGAACCGCGCCATCATCGCGCCGGCACCACCCGCGTGGTCGAGGTGCACGTGCGTGAGCATCACCCAGTCGACCTGCGCCGCCGGGAGTCCGCGTGCAGCGAGCGCCTCCAGCACGTGCGGCACCGAATCGTTCGAACCGGTGTCGACGACCGCCGCGCGGTCGCCTTCGACCACGAGGTGCACCGCGTCGAGCATCGGGCGCACGAAGCCCGAATCGACGGCGACGATGCCGTGGCCGTAGTCAATCGAAGAATGCATCGAAGCCTCCTGGAGGCTCGAAGCGGCCGTCGTGGACGACCAGCCGCGTCGGCCCCGGCATGGCGCGTGCGCGCACGCTGTGGCGCTCGTCACCGGGGTAGACCGCAGTGCGCACCCCGTCGGCCTCGAACGATTCGGGCTCGACCACGGGTGGCGCGCGGCGCCGCACCTCGTCGAGCACGCCGGCCACGCTGGCGTGCCGGCCGATCTGCGCCAGGCTCATGATCTGCGCCGGCGCCAGCACGATCTCGCGGCGCCGATAGCGCTCGATCGCCGCCCGCGGTGTCAGCCACACGCTGTCGGTGGCCTCGTGGTCGTCGTGGCGCGCCTGCTGGCCGGCGGGCAGCGCGGCGACGAAGAAGCGCACGTCGAAGCGCCGGTTCATCATGGCCGGCACCTTCGGCGTGATCCAGCGCGTGAATGGCACCAGCGCATCGCTGGCGATCTGCAACCCGAATTCGGCGAGCAGCGCGTCGAACGCCAGGCCCTCGCGCGCCCGACGGCCCGCGCGATCGACCACGCGCGCATCGGCACCGCGGGCGAGCAGCACGCTTGCCTCCTCGAAAGTCTCACGGCACGCCGCCACGAAGAATCCCGCGGCCAACCGCGCGTCGAGGCCCGGCTCGCCGAGCCGTGCGCGCAGCGCCTCGGGCGACGCACCGGCGTGCGCAATCGACACGTCGGCGCTGTCGGCGTCATCGAGCTTGCCCCCGGGAAAGACGTAGACGCCGCCGAGCACGGCAGAGCTGTCGTGTCGGCGCAGCAGCAACACCTCGGGGCCGCGATCGCCGTCGCGCAGCAGCACCACGGTAGCGGCCGGGCGTGGCGGCGTGTCAACGGGGCGGTAGAGCGGTTCCATGGCCGATCCGCATTCTGCCGGTTTTCCACCCGATGGCCGCTTCCGCCCGATGGCCGCCACCCGCCCACCGTCCGCCCGATGGCGCCCGGCGCCGCGGTAGGCTATCATGGCGGCTGGGGACTGAACCGTGAACGCGATGCATCCGATCTGCCAGTGCCATCGTGCCGCCGCCCATCCGGGCGCCGGTCGGCGCTCGCGCGCGCGCGTCACGTGTCCCGGACGCCAGCTCGGGGCCGCAAGCCGCAACGGCACTTCGGCCTTTCATCCCTGAGCCCGGCGATCCCCTGCACGACTTTCCCCGCCCCTGACTGATCGCCGGGCCCGCAACAAGGGGCCGACTTGCGCTGCGCGCCCTCGGCGCGTCTACAGGAATTCGCCATGAACCGTACCGCCACCGGCATGCGTGTGCTGACCGAACTCGACCACGTCCGCATCGACCGCCTCCTCTCGCGCTCGCAGCGCGCGTCCGGCGACACCCTGCACTCGGTGCTCGACGACGCCGACATCGTGCCGAACCGTCAGGTGCCTGGAGACGTGGTCACGATGTACACACGGGTCTGCGTCGAGGACCCGCGCGACGGCTCGCAGCGCAAGCTCGCGGTCTGCTATCCGGAAGACGCCGATCCGAACGCGGGCTTCGTCTCGGTGCTCTCGCCGATCGGCACCGCATTGCTCGGCCGGCGCGTCGGCGAGATCGTCCAGTGGAGCGCCCCGGGTGGCAATGTGCAGCAGTTGCGCATCGTCGAGCTGCTGTTCCAGCCCGAGGCGAGCGGCGATTTCACGCTGTAGGCGCGCCCGCCTCGCGCGCGCGGTTCAGCGCTCAGGCAGCGCGCACACCTGCACCTGGCCCGCGAGCCGCCGGGTGTCGTCCTCGAATGCAAGCCGCGTGCCCGGCGCGAGCAGCGCCGCGGTGCCGCCGGCAACGCCCCAGGCCAATGCTTCGACGAGCGGGCTGCCCGACGCCAGGCGCCACAGCATCGCGGCGACGAAGCTGTCGCCCGCGCCGACCGTGCTGGCGATCTCGACCGGCAGTGCCGGCGCGCGCAGGCATTGCTCGCGCGCGGCGAGCAGCGCGCCGCGGTGGCCGAGCGACAGCGCGACGAGCTCTGCACGGCCCGCGTGCACCAGCGCCTGCGCCGCGTGCGTCCAGTCGTCCTCGGTCTCCAGCGCCTCGCCGGTGAGCTCGCGCAATTCGCGCAGATTGGGTTTGACCAGGTAGATCCCTTCCTCGAGCGCCGCCGCCAGCGGCGGACCCGAAGTGTCGAGCACCAGGCGTGCCCCGCGTTCGCGTGCCGCGCGCGCCAGGCGCGCGAAGAAGTCGTCGGGAACCCCCGCGGGCAAGCTCCCGCTGCCCACGACGAAGTCCAGGGGCGCCGCGTGCCGGTCGACGAAGTCGATGCACGCCTGCCATTCACCGGGTTCGAGCTGCGGCCCGGGCAGTACGAAGCGGAACTCGCGGCCGCTGGCGCGTTCGAGCACCGTGAAGCTCTCGCGCGTTTCCTCGGCGATATCCAGCGCGATGTTCGGCACCCCCTCCCGGTCGAGCAACTCGCGCAGCAGCCGCCCCAGGATCGGGCCGGCCGGATAGAGCGCCGTGCAACGCGCCCCGAAGCGCGTGAGTACGCGCGCCACGTTGATTCCGCCGCCTCCGGGGTCGCGCCGGACGTCGGTACAGCGCAACTTGTGCTCGGGTGTGACCGCCTGGGTCGCGGTGGAGACGTCGATCGCCGGATTCGGTGTCACCGTCAGGATCGCGCCGCGGGTTTGCGTGGATCGGGATGCGGCCATGCACCCTCCGGGAAAACGGCAAGGATACCCGGCCCGGCCACGCGCGGTCGCGGCGTAAGCCGGGCGGGCCGCGCGGCGCAGGAGCGGACGACCCGCGCAAGCCTTGCCCTGCGTCATCGAAAACGAACGATTCCGCGCGCCCGATGGCCGCGGCGCAATGGCGCTGGCTGCCCCATTGCGGCACACTCCCCCCTGGGAGGGAGAGCAGATGAACGTCAGGCTCGCACGGCAAGCCCGATCGGAGACCGGGATCGGCGCGGCGAGGGTCGCGTCGCATTGACCGGCGCACATGTGACGGCGCACGCAGCCGATGCAGTGTCGGTCGATCCGCTCGTGCAGGCGCCCTTCGACCTGCTCTCGCCGGTCGAGCGGGCACGCCTGCGCGAAGCCTGCGACGAGTTCGCGTTTCCAGCGGGTGGCGCCCTGCAGGCGCCATCGGGCAGGCGCGACGCTGCCTGGCTGGTGCTGTCGGGTCGCGCACGACAGGCCGATGGATTCGACGCGTCGGCCGAGTACGCGCCCGGCGAACTCGCCGGCCTGCGCGGGCTGCTGGCGGGCGACGACGCAGGCTCGCTGGTGGCGCTGGAACGCCTGATAGCGATCCGCATTCCCAAGCCGACCCTGCAGGCGCTGATCGCCGCGAACCCGGCGTTCGCCGCGGAGTTGTTCGACGACCTCGCACAGCGACTGAGAGCCGGTGCGCGGCGTGGCAGGAATCGCGAGCGCCGGTCGATGATGTCGAAGGTGCGGGAGGCCTGGCTGCGCAAGCCGCTGTTCGTCGACGGTGCCACCGACCTCGTCACGGTGTGCCGGATTCTGACCGAAAGCCGACGCACGGAGGCGCTGGTGCGCGACGCCGGCCGATTGGGGATCTTCACCACCACGGACCTGCGCGAGGCGGTGCTGCGGCCCGCACCGACCGAACGTCAACCGGTGCGCGAACTCGCGCACTTCGAGCCGTTCTCGGTCCAGGCCGAGTCGGCCCTGCTGGAGGCCATGCAGACGATGCTGCGGCATCGGGTGCACCGCGTCGTGGTCCGCGACGGCGAGCGGGTGGTCGGCGTGCTCGGTCAGCTCGAACTGATGAGTTTCGTCTCCAATCACTCGCACCTGATCGCGCTGCAGATCGCCCAGGCCGACGAGATCGCCGACCTGCGCGACGCCGCGCTGCGCATCGACGAGCTCATCGAGTCGCTGCACGGCGACGGTGTGCGGGTCGAGGTGATCAGCGGTCTGGTGCGCGAGCTCAACCGCAGTCTGCTCGCGCAGCTCTGGACGCTGATTGCTCCGCCGGCGCTGCGCGAGAACAGCTGTCTGGTGGTCATGGGCAGCGAGGGGCGCGGCGAGCAGATCGTCAAGACCGACCAGGACAACGCGCTGCTGCTGCGCGACGGCTTCGACTTCGAAGGGCTCGGCGCGCTCGCCGAACGCTTCAGCGAGTCGCTCGGCCGCTTCGGTTATCCGCCCTGCCCCGGCGGCATCATGGTCGGCAACCCGCTGTGGTGCCAGCCGCTCATGCGCTTTCGTGCGCAGCTGGAGCGCTGGGTCCACGGTACCGATCCCGAGGGTCCGATGAACCTGGCGATCTTCCTCGATGCGACTGCGGTGGCCGGCGCCACCGAGCTGCTCGGGCAGGCGCGTGACCACGTCGACCGGATCCTGCTCGATACCGATCTGTTCTACGCGCGCTTCGCCAGTGCGATCGACCGCTTCGGCGAGCCGGACGGCTGGTGGATGCGCTGGGCGAAATCGCTGGTCCAGGGCGAGACGGAGGTCGACCTGAAGAAGCTGGGCATCTTCCCGGTGGTGCACGGCGCGCGCGCGCTGGCGCTGCAGTACCGGGTGCGTGAACCGGGCACCGTGGCGCGGCTGCGCGTGCTTGCCACGCAGGGCCGGATCGAAGGAGCCCTCGTACGCGATCTGGTCGACGCACTGCATTTCCTGATGGGCCTGAAGCTGCGCAGCAACCTGCAGCAGCGCGGCGCGGGCCAGTCTCCGGACAACCGCCTGAGACTGTCCGCACTTGGCACGCTCGAGCGCGACGCGCTCCACGACGCGCTGGCCATCGTGCGGCGCTTCCGGCAGTGGCTGCGACTGCACTACCGGCTGGACGTGCTGCGATGAGGATTGCGCGCCCCGAGCGACGGCTGCAGCGGTTGCTGGCGCTCTTCGCGGCCGGCTGGCTGCTCTTCGATTTCCCGTTGATGTCGCTCTGGGTCCGCGACACCACGGTGGCCGGCCTGCCTTTCCTGCCGGTGGCCCTGTTCGCGATCTGGGCCGTGCTGATCGGCCTGCTGGCCTGGACACTCGAGCGCGAGGGTGGCTGAACGATGCTCTCGGCACCGCTGGTTCTCGGCACCTCGTTCGCGTATCTGCTGCTGCTGTTCGCGATCGCCGCGTATGGCGACCGGCGCGCGGCCCAGCGTCGATCGCTGATCGGCAACGCCTGGATCTACTCGCTGTCGATGGCGGTCTATTGCACCGCGTGGACGTATTTCGGCAGCGTCGGGCAGGCGGCCACCGCGGGCGTCTGGTTCCTCCCGATCTACCTGGGGCCCACGCTCGCAATGCTGGTCGGCTGGGCGATGGTGCGCAAGATGATCCGCATCGCCCGAACCTACCGGATCACCTCGATCGCCGACTTCATCGCGAGCCGTTACGGCAAGAGCCGGCTGCTCGGGGCGCTCGTCACCGTGATCACCGTGGTCGGCATCGTGCCTTACATCGCGCTGCAGCTGAAGGCGATCTCCGCAGGCTACGCGATGCTCACCGTCGCACCGGCGCAGGACACCACCGGCCCCGCGCCCTGGTGGTTCGACGGCACGCTGTACGTCGCGCTCGCGCTGGCCGCGTTCACGATCGTCTTCGGCACGCGCCACCTCGACACCTCGGAGCGTCACGAAGGCATGGTCGCCGCGATCGCCTTCGAATCGCTGGTCAAGCTGCTCGCCTTCGTGAGCGTCGGGGTCTTCGTCACCTGGGGCCTGTTCGACGGCATGGCCGACATCTGGGCGCGTGCCCAGGCACTGCCGGAGCTGCGCGCGCTGATCGGGCTCGGCGGCGGGCCGGCGTCCGGGGACTTCGGCTACGAGCGCTGGTTCGCGCTGACGGTACTCGCCATGCTGGCGGCGATGCTGCTGCCGCGCCAGTTCCAGGTGATGGTCGTGGAGAACGTCGACGAGACGCACCTGCGGCGCGCCGCCTGGGTCTTTCCGCTGTACCTCCTGCTGATCAACGTGTTCGTGCTGCCGATCGCGATCGGCGGACAGATCGCATTCGGGCCGGGTCGCATGGACGCCGACAGCTTCGTGCTGTCGCTGCCGCTCGCCCATGCGCAGCCGGTGCTCGCGCTGGCCGCGTTCATCGGCGGCCTGTCGGCGGCCACCGGCATGCTGATCGTCGAGACGATCGCCGTCTCGACCATGGTCTGCAACGACCTGGTGATGCCGCTGCTGCTGCGCACCAGCCGCATCGGCGCACGCACCGGCGGCGACCTGACGGGCTGGCTGCTCGGCATCCGGCGCACCGCGATCGTGGCCGTGCTGCTGCTGGGCTACCTCTACTTTCACCTCGCTGGCGAGGCGTACGCGCTGGTCAGCATCGGACTGATCAGCTTCGCCGCGGTGGCACAGTTCGCCCCGGCGCTGTTCGGCGGGATCTACTGGCGCGGCGGCACCCGGCTCGGCGCCCTCGCCGGGCTGTTCGCCGGCTTCGGCCTGTGGGCCTATACGCTGATGCTGCCATCGGTGGCCAAGTCCGGATGGCTGCCCGCCGATTTCCTGGTGCACGGGCCGTTCGGCATCGAGTTCCTGAAGCCGGAGCAGCTGTTCGGGCTGGGCGGCCTGGACAACCTCAGTCACTCGCTCTTCTGGAGTCTGCTGGCCAACGCCGGGCTGTACGTCGGCCTGTCGCTCTGGCGAGCGCCGTCGGCGAGCGAGGCCAGCCAGGCGTTGCTGTTCGTCGGCGTCTTCGAACGCGGCGCGAGCGCCGGCTCGCACGCGCCGATCTTCTGGCGCGGCCGCGCCCGCGTCGACGACCTGCTGGGTCTGGCGAGCCGCTTCCTCGGTGCCGAGCGCGCGCGGCACGCCTTCGACGAGTACGCGCGCTCGCTCGGCGTGTCGTCGTCCGCGCAGCTCCTGCCCGATGCGCGATTCGTGCAGTTCGTCGAGACGCTGCTCGCCGGCACCGTGGGCGGCGCGTCCGCGCGCGTGATGGTGGCCTCGGTGGTCGACGAGGAGGCACTCGCCATCGACGACGTGATGCACATCCTGGACGAGGCTTCGCAGCTGCGCCGCTACGCGCGCGCGCTCGAGGAGAAGTCGCACTCCCTCGAGCAGGCGAGCGCCGAGTTGCGCGCCGCCAACGAGCAATTGAAGAGCCTCGATCACATGAAGGACGACTTCATCTCGTCGGTCACGCACGAATTGCGCACGCCGCTGACCTCGATCCGCGCGCTGTCCGAACTGATGCACGAAGATCCGCAGATGGCGCCCGAGCAGCGCCAGTCGTTCCTCGGAATCGTCGTCGGCGAGACCGAGCGGCTCAGCCGGCTCGTGAACCAGGTGCTCGACCTTGCCAAGATCGAATCGGGCAACGCCGACTGGCATGCCAGCGAAGTCGACATGCGGGCCCTGCTCGAACGCGCCGCGCAGGCGACGACCGAGCTGTTTCGCGAGCGCGGGGCGCGGCTTCACCTGCAGCTTGCGCAGACGCCGTCGACGATTCGCGCCGACCCGGATCGCCTGACGCAGGTGGTGCTGAACCTGCTGTCGAATGCCGCGAAGTTCGTGCCCGCAGGCGCGGGCCGCGTCGAAATGCGGATGACCACGGACCCGCAAGGGCTCACCGTCGCGGTATCCGACAACGGCCCCGGCGTACCCGTCGAGGAGCAGGCGATGGTCTTCGAGAAGTTTCGCCAGGGCGGCGAATCGGGCAACCGGCCGCCCGGCACCGGCCTGGGTCTGGCGATCAGCCGCAGTATCGTCGAGCATTTCGGGGGGCGGATCTGGCTGGAGTCCAGCCCCGGACAGGGTGCCTGTTTCGCGTTCTGGCTGCCGTGGCGCGCAAGCATTGAAGCCGCGCAGGGTTCAGGGTAGTTTCTGGATGGCCCGCGGGTCGCCCACGGAACGGGGGAAGGAATGGCCGCACGGATTCTGATCGCTGACGACGAAGCCAACATCGTTGTTTCGCTCGAGTACATGATGCGGCGCGAGGGCTACGAAGTGAGCGTTGCGCGCGACGGCACGCAGGCGCTCGAGGCGATCCGGCGCGAGCAGCCCGACCTCGTGCTGCTCGACGCCATGATGCCGGGCATGTCGGGCTTCGACGTGTGCCAGGCGGTGCGCGCGATCGACGCACTGCGCAACACGAAGATCCTCATGGTCACCGCCAAGGGGCGCGACACGGACCACGCGCGCGGGCTGGGCGTGGGCGCCGACGCATACCTGACCAAGCCTTTCTCGACGAAGCAGTTGCTGAGCATCGTGCGCGAACTGCTCGAACCTTCTCCATGAAGATCGACCGCAGGTTGTTCGTCGCGGCACTCGCACCGGGTGCGGCGCTGCTCGCCTGGCTCGTGGCGGGGTACGCGGCGTTCTGGTTCACGCTCACGCCGGCGCAGCGCGAGGCGAGCCGTGTGCTCGGCCCCGTCTTCGAGACCCGCGGCATCGTCGTCGTCCTCTGGTGGCTGCTCGGGGCCTGGCTGGCCGGCGCGCTGGCGAAGCGGCTTTACGAGGCGCACGTGGCCGTGCCAGCGCGGCTCGCCGAACGCGCGGAGGCACTGGCGGCCGACCCCGGAATGCCGCTGCTGGGCGGGCAATCCGGGGCTACGGCCCAGCGACTGGCCGCCGCGGTCGATGCACTGGCGGCACAACGCCGGATGCTCGGCGACGACATCGCGCGCCACGTCGCGCAGGCGAGCCAGCGTGTGGAGCAGGAGCGCAACCGGCTCGCGGCGCTGATGGCCGAACTCACGCAGAGCGTGGTCGTCTGCAACCGGGATGGAAACATCCTGCTGTACAACGACAGCGCCCGCGCCCTGTTCCACGCCATGGCACCGCCTCCACAGACGCTCGGCGGAGCACAGGCAATCGGCCTGGGCCGATCGATCTACACGCTGTTCGATCGGGCGCTGGTGGCCCACGCACTCGACACGATCGAGCAGCGGATCGCGCGCGGCGCGGCGGGCGAGCCCAGCCCGTCGGCGCAGTTCGTCACCACCAGCGCCTCGGGTCGGCTGGTCCAGGTGCAGATGGCCCCGGTGCGTGCTGCGCACACCGGACAGGACGGCGCCGCCGGCGATCCCGACGGCCCGGGGCTGACCGGCTTCGTCCTGATGCTCGACGACATCTCGGATCGCTTCGACGAACAGTCGGCACGCGACCGGCGGCTGATGACCCTGGTCGAGGGCAGCCGCGCCGCGCTCGCGAGCATGCGCGCTGCGCTCGACATGCTCGAATACCCCGACCTGGAGCCCGCACTGCGCGAGCGTTTCCAGCAGGTCATCCAGGACGAGGTCGTGAAGATGAGCGAGCGGCTCGATTCGGCCGCAGATGCCGAATCGGGCGGCGTCGCCCCGCAATGGCCGCTGCAGGACATGCTCGGCGCAGACCTCGTGTCGGCTGCGGCGCGCCGCATCGAGGCCGGCCTCGAGAGCCGCGTCGACACCTCGGAGGTCGATCCTTCGCTGTGGCTCAAGGTCGACAGTTACTCGCTGGTGCAGGCGCTCGTCTTCCTGGCCGGCTGTCTCGCCGGGCAGTACGAACTATGCCGGCTGCAGCTGCGGCTTGCGCGGGTCGATGCGCGCGCGCACCTCGATCTGGTGTGGACCGGGCATCCGGCGAGCACCGAAACGCTGATGGGCTGGCAGATCGATCCCATGCAGATCGGCAACCTGCGCCTGCCGCTGTCGGTGCGCGACGTGGTCGAGCGCCACGGCGGCGAAATCTGGGTCGAGCGCGAGCGCGCCCGGCACCAGAGCTGCTTCCGTTTCCTGCTGCCGATCGCACCCGATCCGAAGACGGCACCCGGACCGACGCTGGCCCCCGACGCAGGCCGGCCCGAGTTCTACGACTTCGACCTGTTTCGCGCCACCGACAGCGGCCGCACGCTGGAGGATCGGCCGCTCTCCGGGCTCGCGTACACCGTCTTCGATACCGAGACCACCGGCCTCGATCCTTCGGGTGGTGACCGGATCATCCAGGTCGGCGCATTGCGCATCGTCAACGGCCGGCTGCTGCGCGGCGAACGCTTCGACCAGCTCGTCGACCCGCAGCGTCCGATTTCGGCCGCATCGATCCCGATCCACGGCATCAGCCAGGACATGGTGCGTGGCCAGCCAACGCTCGAACAGGTGCTCCCGGCATTTCACGCCTTCGCGCGCGACACGGTGCTGGTGGGGCACAACGCGGCCTTCGACATGCGTTTCCTCGAACTCGCCGAGGCAACCACCGGCGTGCGCTTCGACCAGCCGGTGCTCGATACACTGCTGCTCGCCGAGGCCGTACATCCGAACCAGGTCTCGCATCGCCTGGAAGCGATCGCCGAACGCCTCGGCGTCGAGGTCGCCGGCCGCCACACCGCGATCGGCGACGCGGCGGTCACCGCCGAGATCTTCCTGAAGCTGCTCGGCCTGCTGCGCCAGCGCGGCATCGTCACGCTCGGGCAGGCGCTGGAGGCGTCGCAGAAGTCGTATTACGCGCGCGTGAACTACTGACGGGCGGGCCTGACGACACGATGACTCCGGCCGACTACGACGCCTGGTACGAGACACCGCGAGGACGCTGGATCGGCACGCACGAATACCGGCTGGTGCGCCGGGAACTGGACATGCGGCCCGGCACGAGCCTGCTCGACGTCGGCTGCGGCACCGGCTGGTTTACGCGCCGGTTCGCGCACAGTGGCCTTGCCGTCACCGGCCTCGACTGCGATCGTGAGGCCCTCGCCTTCGCCCGTGCGCATGCGACCGACGACGTGGCTTTCGTGGCCGGCGACGCGCGTCGCCTGCCGTTCGCCGACGGCTCCTTCGACCAGGTCGTCGCGCTCACCTCGCTGTGCTTCGTCGACGACTGGCCGCTCGCGATCGTCGAGATCGTCCGCGTCGCCCGCAGGCGCTTCGTGCTCGGCCTGCTCAACCGCCGCAGCCTGCTGTGGCGCGAGAAGGGTCGCGACGGAGGCCAGGGCGCCTACCGCGGCGCGCACTGGCACACGCCGGGGGAGCTCAAGCGCGTGCTGCAGGCGCTGCCGCTCGCGCGAACACGCCTGCGCTCGACCGTATCTCTGGCATCCGCCAGCCGGTTGGCCCGCGCGATCGAGCCGTTGCTGCCCGCGCGACTGCTGCTCGGAGCCTTCCTGGTGGCCAGCGCCGAAAAATCCGGCTGACCCACCCGAGGACGTCGCTCGTGTCACCGCCACTGCCGTCTCCGCAGACCCATTCCGGCGAACCGGACCTCTCCGGGCACACGCCGATGATGGCGCAGTACCTGCGCATCAAGGCCGGGCACCTCGACCAGCTGATGTTCTACCGGATGGGTGACTTCTACGAACTGTTCTACGGCGACGCCGAGCGTGCCGCGCGCCTGCTCGGCATCACGCTGACCCGGCGCGGCGTGTCGGCCGGCGAACCGATCCCGATGGCCGGCGTGCCGGTGCATTCGGTGGAGCAGTACCTTGCCCGGCTGATCCGCCTCGGCGAGTCGGTCGCGGTGTGCGAACAGATCGGCGACCCGGCCACTTCGAAGGGCCCGGTCGAGCGCAAAGTGGTGCGCATCGTCACCCCGGGGACGCTGACCGACGCACAACTCCTTCCCGATCGCGATGACCGCATCCTGCTCGCACTGCTGCCGGCCGGCCGGCGTGCTCGCAGCGCCGGCAGCAGCGGCGCGGCCGGCACAACGGCCCCGCCTGGCCTCGCCTGGATGGTCGTCGCGAGCGGCGAATGCTGGCTGGCCGAATTGCCTGCCGAAGCGGTCGCGCGCGAACTCGACCGGTTGCGCCCCGCCGAGGTGATCCTGCCCGAGGATGCGGAGCCGCCGCAGATGCTGGTCGACGCGATGACAGGTGCCGCGACTGCGCGCGCCCCCGGCTGGCAATTCGATCCCGATCGCGCGCAGCGCCGCATCTGCGAGTTGCTCGGCGTGCGTGACCTGGCCGGCTTCGGCGCGCAGGGCATGAATGCGGCGATCGCCGCAGCGGGCGCGCTGCTCGACTACGTCGAGCGCACGCAGGGCCTGGCGCCGTCGCACCTGCAGGCGCTGCGCGTGTTCGCCGGCGACGAATTCGTGGTGCTCGACGCGGCGGCACGACGCAATCTCGAGATCGTCGAGAGCCTGCGCGGCGACGACGGCCCGACGCTGCTGCGCCTGCTCGACCGCTGCGCGACCAGCGCCGGCGGACGCCTGATGCGCCGCTGGCTGCTCGAGCCACTGCGCTGCCAGGCGCGGGCGGCAGGTCGGCACGGCTGCGTCGATGCGCTGCTCGCTCCCGCCGCGGCGCCCGCCACGCTCGAAGACTCCACCGCAGAGCCGTTGTACGAAGCGGTGCTCGCCGACCTGCGCGAGTTGCCCGACCTCGAACGGATCGCCACGCGCATCGCATTGCGCTCCGTGCGCCCGCGCGAACTCGCCGCGCTGCGCGACGCCGAACCGGCGCTGCGCCGCCTGCATACGCGCCTGGCCGGCCTCGACGCAGCGCTGTTCGGCGAGTCGCGCGCCGCGTTGAACGTGCCCGACGCGGCGCTCGCGCCGATCGCCGCCGCGCTCGCCGACGAGCCGGCCGCGCAGGCGCGCGACGGCGGCGTCATCCGCGACGGCCACGACGCCGCGCTCGACGAGCTACGCCGAATCGACCGCGACTGCGACGGCCTGCTCGCCACGATGGAAGCGCGCGAGCGCCAACGCACCGGCATCGCGAACCTGCGGGTCGGCTACAACGCGGTGCACGGCTTCTACATCGAGGTGACGCGCGGCCAGGCAGACCGCGTGCCTGGCGACTATCGCCGCCGCCAGACACTGAAGAACGCCGAGCGCTTCATCACGCCCGAATTGAAGGCGTTCGAGGACAAGGCGCTGTCGGCGCGCGAGCGCGCGCTGGCGCTCGAGCGCGAGCTCTACGACGCGCTGCTCGACGCGCTCGCGCCGTCGGTGGCCATCTGGCAGCACGCCGGACGCGCCACTGCGCAGCTCGACGTGCTGGCCGCGCTGGCGCAGCGCGCACACACGCTGCGCTGGGTGCGCCCGCGCTTCGCCGTGCTGCCGGGCATCGAGATCCGCGCCGGTCGTCACCCGGTAGTCGAGGCCGGTCTCGAACAGTACACGCCGAACGACTGCGTGATGCGCGAGAGCCGGCGCATGCTGCTGCTCACCGGCCCGAACATGGGCGGTAAGTCCACCTACATGCGCTCGGTGGCGCTGATCGCCCTGCTCGCCTGCTGCGGCAGCTTCGTGCCCGCCGACGCCTGCGAGGTCGGCCCGATCGACCGGATCTTCACGCGCGTGGGCGCCTCCGACGACCTCGCCGGCGGCCGTTCGACCTTCATGGTCGAAATGACCGAAGCGGCCGCCATCCTGCACGCGGCCACGGAACGATCGCTGGTGCTGATGGACGAGATCGGCCGCGGCACCTCGACCTTCGATGGTCTTGCACTGGCGCACGCGATCGCGGCGCGGCTGCTGGCGCACAATCGCTCGCTGACGCTGTTCGCGACCCATTACTTCGAATTGACACAGCTCGCGGCGACACATCCGCAGGCCGTGAACCTGCACCTGGCCGCCGCCGAGCATCGCGGCGGCATCGTGTTCCTGCACGAAGTGCGCGACGGCCCGGCCAGCCGCAGCTACGGATTGCAGGTCGCGCGGCTCGCCGGCCTGCCGCCACCGGTGGTGCGCGCGGCCAGCCAGCTGCTGGGCGAACTGGAGGCGCGCGCGCGCAGCCAGGAAGACCAGCTCGACCTGTTCACGATGCCCACGCAGGCATCGGGGGCTGCCGGACTTCCTCGCGGCGACACCGATGCCGGCGAGCAGCGCGAGACCGACCTCGCACGAGAACTGATCGAGCAGCTTCGCGCGATCGACCCGGACGCGTTGAGCGCGCGCGAGGCGCTCGAACGGCTCTACGACCTGCACGCTCAGGCTGGCGCGCCGCCACGCCCCGGCTGAGCCGGCGCCGCCACCACTGCCAGCAGCGCCGCGAGCAGCGCAGCCACCACGTTGTGCAGCGTGGCACTCGCCAGCGGTTGCACGCCCAGTGCGGTGCCCGCGCCGAGCAGGGCCTGCGCCAGCGCGAGCACGGCCAGCGATGCGGCCAGCGCCGGCCGTGCGCCGCGCAGCCGCAGCGCGAGCGCAGCGACCAGCGCGACGAACAGCAGCGCGACCAGACGATGTCCCAGATGGATGCCGCGCGCCGCCGCTGCGTCGAGCGCAACCATCACGCGCACAGGATCCATCGCGGCCCAGTCAAGGTGCGCATCGGCGCACCACAGCGTGCCGCAGGCATCGATCACATGCCGCGCACCGGTCATCGTGCCGCTCCACGCGAGCGCGCCGAGCAGCACGAACCCCGCCACCGCGATGCGTGCAGCACCAGACGCTGCGGTGGCGCCAGTCGCACCGGTCGCACCGGTCGCACCGGGCCTGGCGCCCGCGCCGCGGCGCGCGGCCACGATCCACGCAAGTGCCGCGACCAGCAGCAGCCCGCCGATCAGGTTGCCCAGCGTGACCAGCGGCAGCTCGTGCGGGGTGTACCGCCCCAGCCAGGCGAGAAAGGCGGTGTCGAGCAGCGCGAGTGCGGTCACGACCCGCTGGGCCGCGCGCATCGACGACCAGCCGAACAGCGTGACGAACAGCACCAGCACGCCGACCAGCGTCGCACTCACCCGATGCAGCGAGCGCGCGACCCGCACCGCCCCCGGCGCCTCGGCGGTCGGCGCCGCAGTCACGATGGGGACGGCGACCTGCGCCGCACGGTAGCAGGCCGGCCAGCCATCGCAGCCGACGCCATGCTGCACGTGACGGATGAATGCGCTCGACGCGGTGATGCACACCGTGAGCAGGCAGGCGAACAGCGCAAACGCGCGAATCATCGCGCCCGGCGCGCAGCGAGTACGCTGCCGAGCACCACCCAGACGAACAGCATGCCGCCAACGATCGCCAGCAATCCGCCAAAGCCCATCAGGCCCATGCCGAAGATCTCCTGCGTGGTGCGCAATGTCTGCTCGGCGCCGGCGACCTTGCGCTGCACGCCGTAGCCGCCCGACCACATCAGGCCGATGATGTGCAGCAACTGGCCGCCGCCGTACAGCCACGGTTGCCAGTTCGCGATGCGCCCGGAGGCCTCGCGATATCCGAAGCGCGGCAACAGCGCATACGACAGGCCCATCAGCGCCAGCGTCACGCCGACGATCGAACCGTGATAGTGCGCCGGCACGCGGACGTCCGACCCCTGGATGAGAAAACCCAGCACACCGCCGGCCGAGAACAGCAACAGCGACGTGATCAGCGCCGCGCGCAGTGGCCGCGCCGCCGGCGTCGACGCCGCGCGACGCACCAGCGCGACCGCGAGCGCCAGCACCATCGGCAGGATCGCCAGGCCGCCGCCGAAGCGCATCAGCCAGGTCATCATCTTGCGATGCTCGACCGACGGCACGGTCCAGTTCAGATAGATGAGCGGCGCGAAGAACACCGAAACCAGCCCGATCGCGTAGACCAGCACCACTACGCGCGGGCTCAGCGGCAACGGCGAACCGCCGAGCGTGGCCAGCCAGGCCCAGGCGACCAGCATCAGCAGCGTCCAGGTGAACTGGATCACGTGGCCCGGCCCCCAGAACAACAACTCGTAGTAGGTCGGCGCATCGAGTTCGCGCGGCACCTCGACGATCGACCAGGCCACGGCCAGCAGTGCGACCGCGCTCGACACCGCGGCGGCCTTCAGGCCGAAGCGCAGCGCGTCGGCGCCATCGAGCTGCAGGCTCATGCGCGCCGGGGCGGCGAACGAGCGTAGCGTGAGCAGCAGGAAGCCGGCACCGAGCACGGCCAGCCCGTACAGAAAGGCCGGATTGTCGAGCACCGGAACGTAGTTCGCCATCACCGGCGCAGCCGGGCCGGTGAACGGCGCCACCGCCATGAAGGCCGTCCCGAGCGCTGCGGCGAACAGCGCGAGCCAGCCCAGCCACAACAGCCGCGGCGAAGTGTCGATCGTCCACAGCATGCCCGCCATCGAGACGAACCAGACGAGCACCGACAGGTCGACGTGCACCACCAGTGCGACGCGGAAGAAGTCGCCGGCGGGCACAAGACCGGCCACGAACGGCGTGCGCGCCAGCACCAGAAGAATCGAGAACACGCCGGCGCCGATCAGCGCGGCCACACCCAGCATGAGCCAGCCGGCGGCGATCGAACGCTGCTCGGTGGCGGGAACGCCGATGTCGAAGCGATCGTCGCGCGGCCTGGCCGGCAGGTGGAGCCGCGCGCGCGGCAGGCCGGCCGTTTGCGCGCTCCTCATCGGATCACCACGCCGCCCTGATCCGGAATGAAGTCGATCAGTACCACCTGGCCGGGTGCGACGGTCATCCGCCGCTCGCCCTGATGGTTGAAGCCCTTGACGCGAACGTTGTCGTTGAACTGCACGCGCAGCAGATGCTCGCCTGCCGGAATCGGCAGCCGGTGATAGCCGCTGGCCGCCCCGTCACGACGCAGACCCGCCGGGGGGAAGGTTTCGTCGTACAGCATCCTGCCGTCGAGCTCGACACGCACGTGCACCGCCGAGCGCTCGCGCGGGCACTCCATCTGCGCCCGCAGTTGCGGCGGCAGCTTTGCCAGTTCCTCGGGGGTACGCGCGCGGCAATCGGTGACGAATTCGCCCGGGTGCCGGAACGACAGCCGCAGCAATCCCTCGTCGGGCGCCAGGTGCTGGTAGGCCGGTGCGGTGGAAAAGTAGCCGATGAACGCCGCGAACAACAGGTAGAGCACGGCCTGTCCGCCGTAGCGCAACACCGGGTTAGTCATGTCGGTTGCCTCCGAAAGTGCGTCGGCGCACGCCGCCGGCTGCCGATCCTGTCGCGCCTGCAGCAAGCCGCGCGCCGAACGATTCGATGTGCGCCTCGAGTGCCGCGCACTGCTCGCGGCCCATCTGGAACACCGCAAGCCGCGCGCGATCGACGCCGCGACGCAAGCGCGGCTCGCGCTGCCCCGCGAGCCGCTCGAGTGTCCATCGTACCCCGAAGCGGTACTCGCAATCCCCGCTCGCGCAAGTGACCACCACGACGCCCGCCGCACCGGCCCGCAACCCGTACTCGACGAACGACGGCGGCAGCATGCCGGCGCAGGGCAGGCCGAAGACCACCCGCCCCGATCGTGGCGCTGGCATCGCGCCGCGCAGGCATGCGAACACGAGCGTCGAGCCAGCGGCCGCCTGCTCCCGGAACACCGCGTCGATCTCGTCGCGTAACGCGCCAACCGTGAGATCCGGCAGGTCGATCCCACTCACCAGTTGCGCCCCCGGCCGAAACGGCACCGACGACGGGCACGAGCCCGCGCAGATGCCGCACGAGGCACAACGATCCGCATCGACGACCGCGATCTCGCCCTCGCCGCCCGGATGCGGCGCCATTGCGATTGCCGCGAACGGGCAATCGGCGAAGCAGCGCCGGCAGCCGGTACAATGGTCGGCAACGACCTCGGCCGCCGGCGGCCGGCGCCAGCCTCCGAGCCACGGCGCGACGGCCAGCAGCAGCGTCACACCGACGCTCGTCGCCCAGACCAGTCCGGGCGAAGCGGCGTAGATCGCCGGCAGCGGCGCCAGGTAGAACCAGTCGATCGGCACCGACGCCGGCAGCCGTACGAGGTCGGCTGGCGGCCCGGAGAACGCGGGCAGCGCCAGCGACAGCGCCAGCATCGCGCCCAGACTCCACAACGTCACCGCGCGGCTCGCTCCCGTCTGCGGGTGCGTCAGCCGCTGCACGTGTGCCCACATCGCCAGCAGCAACACCAGCGGCAGACCGATGTGCAGAAACACCACCAGCGAGAAGAAGCGGTCCGAGACCGCGCCCTCGGTGACGAAGTTGCGCACCAGCGCCGGTCCGAAACCGGGCAAGGCGCCGAACCATTCGGCAGTGGCGGTCGCCACGAACAGCGCCACCGTATCCCAGACCATCCAGTAGCCGACCACGCCGGCGGCCACCGCCAGCCACAGTGCGGGCACTCCACTGACCCACGAATACCATCGAAAACCGCGAAAGCGCCCGAGCATCAGTTCGCGCACCAGGTGCAGCACGATCACCGCGACGAACGCATCGGAGGCGTAACGGTGCAGGCTGCGCATCATGCCGCCGGCCCACCACTGCGCGTGCGTGAGTGCCTCCACCGATGCGTGCGCACCCTCGACGCTGGTGTCGTAGAAGATGTACAGGTAGATGCCGGTGACCGCGATCAGCCAGAACAGATAGAAGCCCAGTCCGCCCAGCTGACGCAGCGGATTGTCGTCCACGCCGCAGAGCCGGTCGAAGGCGTGCTCGGCGGCACGCCAGGCGCGCGCGGCCGCCCCACCGCCGGACAACGGCGCATCGCCGGGACGCGTGGACAGGAACAGCGGCATGCTCGGGCGGGGTACAGCCTGGAGGGGCCGTGCGCTCAGGCGCGCCTGGCCCGCCGCAGCTCCCGCAACGTGTACCAGGCGATGGCCCCCAGCGTGGTCAGACCGGCGAAGATCTCGAAGAACAGTGAATAGTTGGCCCGGTAGCCACCAGTCTGCGGATCGTACACGGTGCAGTACAGGATCACTTTCTCCCAGATGTTTTCGAGCGTCACCTCGCGTGAGGCCTGTCCCGAGAGCAACTCCTTCAACGGCTGCACCAGCATCGGCAGATCGAAGTTCTCGCCGTAGACCTGCCGGTAGACCACGCCGTCGGCGTCGACGATCGTGACCTGCGTGACGTGATCGAACCCCTTCGGCGTGGCCTCGTAGACGAAGCCGAGGTTGGCGGTGAGCGCGTCGACCTGAGTCGGATCGGGACTGAGGAAATGCCAGTCGGGCTCGTCGATGCGGTTCTGGCGCTTGAAGGTGGCCATCGCCGCCGGACTGTCGAACGGCTGGTTGAAGCCGATCGAGACGACGGTAAACCTGTCGTGGCCCAGGGCGCGGCGCGCCTCGCGCACGGCCTCGGCGAGGAACTGCGTCGCCACCGGGCAGGCCTGGAAGCAACCGGTGTAGACCAGGCTGATCAGCAGCGGGCGGCCCTGGTAGTCGCTGAAACGGACATCCTTGCCGTTGCTGTCGCGCATCCGGACGTCGGCGAGCGGGCGGCCGATCGCGGCCTGGCTGCTCGCGATCACCTGGCGGTAGTCGGGCACCCGGCTCGGGTTCGCGGCCCCCGACGCGCCGGCCCAGGCCGGCGTCACGCCCGCAACGGCCAGCGCACCGGCAATCAGCAACACACGCCGCAACCCGGCGGCAAGCCCGTGGCGTCGCCCGCGCACCGACGCCGCCTCAGGCACCCGGCGAAGCCCTCATCCACCCGTCGGCAATGATTCCGAGCAGCAGCAGCGAGAGCTGAATCAGCGAAGCGTGAAAACTCGCCATCGCGTTGGCGCGATCCGGCGCGAGGGCGAGACGCCAGGCCCGCTGGATCAGCAGGCCGCCGCCCAGCGCTGCGCAGGTCAGATAGAGCCAGCCGGGGCCGAGCAGCGCCAGTGCCAGCGAGCAGCCAACCATGACGACCGCATGCCAGAAGATCGCCCAGGCGGCAAAGCGCTCGCCCCGGACGACCGGCAGCATCGGCACGCCGGCACCGGCGTAGTCGTCGCGGAAAGCGATCGACAGGCTCCAGAAGTGCGGCGGCGTCCAGAGAAACAGCACCAGCGCGAGCAGCAGCGCCTCGCGGGACAACTGCGGCGAAACCGCGGCAGCCCCGGCCAGCACTGCAAAGCTGCCCGCCAGTCCGCCGATCACGATGTTCCAGGCGGTACGCCGCTTCAACCAGACGGTGTAGACGATCGCGTAGAAAAACGCACCGAGGAAGGTGAAGAGTGCAGCGCTGGCATTCGTGGCCAGCCAGGCGGCGGCCACCGCGATGCCCGAGAGCGCGGCGATCAGTGCAAGCCAGCCCCCGTGGCGGCGCATGTGCCCGCTCACGAACGGCCGGCGCCGCGTACGCGCCATCCGCGCGTCGAGGTCGACCTCGTAGAACTGGTTGAAGGCGCCTGCCGCCGCCGAGGACAGCAGCACCGCGAGCGTGAGCACTGCGCCCTGCCACGGCTCGGGCGCGGCACCGGGCGAGACCATCAGCCCGGCGACCGCGGTGAGCGCGATCGCCACGCCGATGCGCAGCTTGAACAGGTTCAGCAACGCCTTCATGACCGGCCTCCATGGCCGGGCCGCACGCGGCGGCCCGGCCATGTTCGTTCGTCGCTCAGGCGCACGGTGCCGGGCTCAGCTCAGGCCCCAGACGGTGGACAGGTACTTCCAGTTGACGAAGTAGTACAGGACGAAGGCGCCCAGGAACACCAGCGCGAACACGAAGGTGCCCGGTACGCCGAAGCCCCCGCCGTGGCCCCCGTGACCGGTGAGCGCCGCCTGCACCGGCAGGCGCAACGGGACGACCCGGGTGGAATAGGCGCCTGCGTCGAGCCGCTTGCCGAACAGGATCGTGCCGACCGTGACCACGATGTACATCGCCCCGCCCACGACCGCGATCACGCCACCCACGCCAAAGATCGCGATCATCAGCAACGCGGTGCCCGGGTACTCGTAGGGCAGCGCGGCGCCCGCGAAAGTGATGTCCCAGTGGCGCCGCGGCACGCCGAGGGTGCCGGCGCCCATCATCGCCAGCGTGAACACGCCCATGCCCAGGCCGAAGAAGTACGGCTGCAACTTCGCCCATCCCGGCAGGATCAGTTCGCGATTGAACAGCGTGGGCAGCAGGAAGTAGGTGAGCGACATGAACGCCAGCGTCGTGCCGATCACGACCGTGGCGTGGAAGTGCCCCGGCACGTAGATCGTGTTGTGGATGATCATGTTCAGCTGCTCGGTACCCATCATCACGCCCGAGATGCCGCCGAGGAAGCCGAAGCCGATCAGCGAGATGAACATTCCGGAGAACACCGGATTGCCCCACGGCGCCTTGCGCAGCCACTCGAACAGGCCCTTGGTGTAGCCCTTCTCGCGCTGGGCGGCTTCGATGGCGCCCGGCACCGTCAGGCCGTGCAGCATCGAGGCGAGCACCGCCAGGTACATCGCATAGCTGGTGTTGAAGATCTTCCACTCGGTGCCCACCGCCGGGTCGGCCAGGATGTGGTGCGCCGAGGCCAGCTGCAGGAACAGGATGTACAGCAGGAACGCGGAGCGGCTGACACGCTCGGACATCGGCTTGGCGCCGAAGACGATCGCGGCGATCGCATACCAGACCGCGATGTGCGCCGACACGTTGATCTGCTGCGACGAGTGGCCGAAGGCCCACCAGATCACCCGGTACATCGCCGGATCGATGTGTTTGATGTAGCCCACCGACCACAGGAAGGTCGGGATCAGGATGATCGCGCCCGAGGCGATCGTGAAGATCGCGATGATGCAGGCCGTGAGCGCCCCGAAGGTGACCAGTGGAACCGACCCCTCGTAGGTCTTCTCGGCCCTGGCCACGACCAGCGTGCCCAGGAAGATGAAGCAGCCGACGAGTGCGCCCACCGCGAACAGGATCAGCCCGAGGTAGAACGCCGGGTGCGCGGGCATCGGCACGTACGAGGTCATCATCACCGTCGCGTTGCCGCTGAAGATCGCCACGTTGAACGTCAGCGTGCCGATCACCATCAGCGCCCAGGCGAGCCACGCCACCCTGGGCATGGCCAGCCGGCATCGCAGCAGCGTGGACGAACAGAAGTACAGGACCGCGATCTCGAAGAAGATGATCCAGACCACGAGCATGTCGAGGCCGTGCGCGGTCAGGTACAGGTAGAAGTTGTCGGCGTCGATCAGGTGGATCGCCTGCCAGCGGGTGAGCGTGATCAGCAGCGCGAGAATGCCGCCGATCAGCAGCGCCACGACGGCTGCGACCGCGTTGAGCTTGATCAGCGACTCCGCGGACTTGTGGAACTGCAGCCCCGTGCGGGGGCAGATCCGGTACTGCGCTTGAGCGGTTGCCATGTTCCCCCCGATCACTTGACGTAGAGCCGCGAGACCATCTTGTGATGCCCGATGCCGCAGAATTCGTTACAGACGATCGCGTATTGCCCCGAACGGTTCGGCGTGACCGTCACCACGTGCTGATAGCCGGGCAACACCTGGATGTTGATGTTCTCGGGCTGCAGCGAGAAGCCGTGCTGGTAGTCCATCGCGGTGAGGTTCAGCCGGTAGGTCTTGCCCTTCTCGAGTTCGAGAATCGGCCACCAGTCCCAGAGCCGTGCGACCAGGTAGACGTCGCTGCCCGCCGGCGGCGCGACCACCGGCACCTTGTTCTCGCCCTCGGTGCGCACGGTGTACTTGTCGACCATGTCCTGGGCGGCCTTCGCGAAGAGCTCGGGCTTGACCTTGTAGGTTTCCGGCGAGAGGTTCTGCTTACCGAACACGTGCCAGTACGGCATCATGAAGAACATGATCATGCACCAGACGAACGCGATCACGACCCAGAGGATCTCGATCTTGTCGACGGGTTGCTTCCACCAGATCCGGTGCTGCGGGGGCAGTATCGCGCTCATCGTCGTTCTCCGTGCGATCGCTTACTTGGCCAGCGGGGTGACCGGAACCGTGGCGATCTCCATCACGCCCCACAGGATGTAGAACACGGTCGGAATCGTGATGCCGAGGAACAGCAGCAGGAACGGGTTGTCGAGAATCTGCTGCATCACCGGTACGCGCTCTTCCTTTTCCTGCGATTGCGGCTGGTCAGCCATGGCAACCCCCTTCCCTGTCGAATGGATTGGTAACGAAATCGATAACGCCGGTCATCATGGTTGGCGGCGACGTGCTCCCGCCTTGACGCGCATCAAAGGTAACCCGGATGTGGCGTTGCGGCAATCCACAAACCGGGGGAGGCACCCGCCCCGGCGGTGGAACTGTCGCTTCCGCGTCGCCCCATCCTTGCAATGGCGCTGCGTTGCCGCTAGCTTCCGCATGTTTCGCGCCACGCGCACACTGCCGGGCGTGATTTGCGCTGTGCCCGGCGCGGCGCCGGGCGTCACGGAGACAGACGTTGCTCAAGAGACTCCAGGGCTTCCTGCAGTGGTTCTTCCTGCGGATGGAAGCCGTCGGCAACCGCGTGTTCGGCGACCGGCTGAACCCGATGTACTACCTCGGCGCGACCAGCTACTGGATGTTCTGGATCGTGGTCGCGAGCGGCCTGTACGTCTACGTCTTCTACGAGACCGGCGTCGACAAGACCTACGCATCGATGGAGTCGATCACCCACGGCCAGTGGTGGGCCGGCGGCATCATGCGCAGCGTGCACCGTTACGCGTCCGACGCGATGGTGCTCACCATGCTGCTGCACCTGGTGCGCCACTTCGCCTTCGACCGCTATCGCAGCTTCCGCGCGTTCTCGTGGGTCACCGGCGTGATCGTGCTGTGGCTGGTCTATGCCTCGGGCGTCAACGGCTTCATGCTCCCCTGGGACAAGCTGGCCCAGTTCGTGGTGATCGGCACCACCGAATGGCTCGACTCGCTGCCGGTATTCAACGGCATCCTGACGCGCAACTTCATCACCCCCGAGGCGATCACCGACCGGCTGTTCTCGCTGCTGTCGTTCCTGCACATCGGCATCCCGCTGGTGGTGATGCTGGCGCTGTGGGTGCACACGCAGCGGGTACCGCGCGCCGCGCAGATGCCGCCACGCCCGCTCGCCTGGGGCCTGCTGGCGATGCTGCTGGTGCTGTCGCTGGCCAAGCCGGTGGTGAGCCAGGCCCCGGCCGACTTCGGCACGGTGCCCACGACGCTCGAATTCGACTGGTTCTATCTGACGGTGTACCCGCTGATCTATGCCTGGGATCCGCTGAAGCTGTGGCTCGCCTGCGCCGGCGTCACCGTGCTGCTGCTGGCAATGCCGTGGCTGCCGCCGGCGCGCACCGGCCGTGGCCAGACCTATCACCTGACCGCCCATCCGGGCCGCCAAAGCGCCCCGGTGCGCCCCGGCGAAACGCTGCTCGACGCCGGGCTGCGCGCCAGCATCGCGCTGCCCTACGAATGCCGCTCGGGCGGCTGTGGCGTGTGCAAGGCAACCATGATCGGCGGCCAGGTCGAGATGTCCGGCTACCAGCCCAGCGCACTGTCCGACGAAGAGCGCAGCGCCGGGCGCATCCTGCTGTGCTGCGCACGCGCACTCTCGGACGTGGAGTTCGAGTACGAGGAGAACGCCGCGGCCCGCGGCACCGAGGTGGCCGCCTACGAGGCCCGCGTGGAGCGCCTCGAACGGCTCGCGCACGACGTGATGCTGGTTGCGCTGCGGTTGCCCGAAGGTCGCAGGATCGAATTCGAGGCCGGCCAGTACCTGAACGTGGTGCTCGAAGACGGCGCGCGACGCAGCTATTCGTTCACCACCCCTTCGGGATCGACCGACCTGGTGGAGTTGCACGTGCGACGGATGCCGGGCGGGCGCTTCACCACGCGCGTGTTCGAATCGATGAAGGTCGGCGACCCCATCGCGTTCGAAGGGCCGATCGGCTCGTTCGTGCTGCACGAGCCAAGCGACAAGCCGCTGATCTTCGTGGCTGGCGCTACCGGCTTCGCGCCCGTCAAGAGCCTGCTCGAACAGGCCTTCCGCATGGGCATCCAGCGGCCACTGCACCTGTACTGGGGGGTGCGGCAGCGCCGCGACCTGTACCTGACCGAACTGCCGCAGCAGTGGGCCCGCGAGCACCCGAACTTCCACTTCGTGCCGGTGCTCTCCGACGCCCCCGCCGAAGACGAATGGAGCGGCCGCACCGGGCTGGTTCACGAAGCGATCCTCGCCGACTTCCCGGATCTGTCGGGCTTCTCGGTCTATGCCTGCGGCTCGGTGCGCATGGTCGAGGCGGCACGTCCGGCGTTCGTCGCACAGGGCCTGCACGAGGGCGCGTGCTACTCCGATGCGTTCATTCCGGCCGGGGGCGCGGCCAAGGCATAGCCAGCCATCTGCCACGAATTTGCTAGAATTCGCGCTTCGATCCGCGCCGCCAGACGCGGTCGACCCTTGCGAGCCCGCTCCGGGCCAGGGGTCGGGCCCGCTGACGGGATGCCGGCCGATGAAGCTGAACCCCTCCGTGAATGTCTCCCAGGAACACACCACATCATGAAGAAGTCGCTGCTCCTCGCCTCGATCATCGTCGTCACCCTGGCCGCCTGCGGCAAGAAGGAAGAAGCCCCGGCCCCGGCGCCTGCGCCCGCGCCGGCCACGACCGCACCGGCTCCGGCCGAGGCGGCCAAGGAAGCCGCCGGCGCCGCCGTCGAAGCTGCCAAGGAAGCCGCCGAGAAGACCGGCGAAGCCGTGAAGGAAGGCGCGACCGCCGCGGTCGAAGCGACCAAGGACGCGGCCAGCGCCACCGTCGATGCGGCCAAGGAAGCCGCCGACAAGGCCGTCGAAGCCGCGAAGGAAGCCGCTGACAAGGCCGCGGAAGCCGCGAAGAAGTGATCGCGCGACATCGGGCCTGAGCCGCCGATCGGCACAAACCGGCCTTCGCGGCCGGTTTTTTCTTCAGATCGCCACCCAGCCGATCCCGCTGTCCTGGTCGGCCACCCTGATCATCGCGTCGGCGTCGACGTGCAGCACGGCGGCAAGCGCCGCGCGCGCCAGCTCGGGCCGGTTGTTGTGGCGGCTCAGGTGGGCGGCCACGACGGTGTGCAGCCGCGAACGGTCGATTGCCGCGAGGATGCGCGCCGCCTCGCGATTGTCCAGGTGACCCCAGGGACCGGTGATGCGCCGCTTCAGCGCTGGCGGGTAGCGCGGGTTCCCGGCGAGCAACTCCCGGTCGTGGTTGCACTCGAGCACCAGCGCGTCCAGGCGCGCGAGCGCGCGTACCACGTGCGGCGTGCCCTGCCCGAGATCGGTGAGCACACCCAGGCGGCGCCGTCCGTCGTCGATCACATACTGCACCGGCTCGCGCGCATCGTGTGGCACCGGCACCGGTTCGATACCCAGGCCGGCGCAGTCGAAGTCCCGATGCGAATCGAACACCCGCAGCAGCGGTTCGATCGCGCCCGCTGCCGCGATCATCGGGGCGGCTGCGCGCAACGTGCCATGCGTGAGGTACACCGCGATGCCGTGCGCGCGCGCCAGCCGGAAGACGCCGCCGATGTGGTCGGCGTGCTCGTGAGTCACCAGGATCGCGTCGAGGCTGTCGGGTTCGACGCCCGCGGCACGCAGCCGGCGCTCGGCCTCGCGCCGGCCGAAACCGCAGTCGATCAGCACCCGGGTGGCGCGGATGCCAGGGCTGCTTTCGATCAGCAGCGCGTTGCCTTCGCTGCCGCTGCCCAGGCTCGCGAAGCGCACCGCGACGTCACCGCAACTGCTCGTGCAACAGCGCCAGGATGCGCGCGGCGGTGCGCTGGTCGACTTCACCGACCGGCTTGCCGTCGGCACCGAGCACGCTCACGCGGCTGCTGGCGTCGGTACCCTCGACACGGATGCGGAACTGCTGGCTCGCATCGGCACGCGGCTTCGACGACCCGAAAATGCGCGCGAGGAAACCCGGTTTTTCCGCAATGCGGCCACCCTCGACCTCGGGATCGATGTAGCGGACGAAGTACAGGCCCTGCGCGCGATCGCGGTCTTCGACGGTGAAGCCGCCGCGATCGAGCGCCAGCCCCACACGACGCCAGGCGCGATCGAAGCCTTCGAGCACGTCGAGCGCCTGCGACGCGCCGTTGCCGGTGAGCCGCGCCCGTTCGCTGGTGCCCACGGCCGCCGTGGCGGTCGACGCGGTTTCGGAGGGCGCGAATTTCAGCATCAGCCTGCGCAGGAACTCGGCTTCGAGTCCGGGATCGCTCGGCCGTGGCTGCCAGGCGGTGCTCTCGCGCGCCGACGTGGTGTAGACCTCGATCATGCCGCGGTGGCTGATGAAGACCTCGGTCTTGCCATGGGCCGGTTCGAGCCGCGTGCGGAACTTGTCGCGCTCGCCGGTGGAGTACAGGCTGTCGAACGCCCGGCCGATGGTCGAGCGGATGAAGTCCAGCGGCAGTTTCGCGTGGTTCTCGGCCCAGTCGGTCTCCATGATGCCGGTCTCGGGCGAGGCGGTCTTGATCACGAAGCCGGACTCCTGCCAGAAGTCGCGCAGGACCGGCCACACCCGCTCGGGCGGCAGGTCGACGACCAGCCAGCGTTGAGAACCATCGCGCTCGATGTGCGCGCCCTGCACGCCGGGCAGCACTGTGCCCGCGTCTGTCGCGGCCGGTGCCGCGCGCTCGGCCGCACGCGCGCTCTCGTAGGTGGAGGCGGTGCGCTTGCTGCGCTCGGGGATCGAATAGCGGCTGTCGGCCGCCGGCCTGGTGAGATCGGGCGGAACGTCGAGCGCCGGCCCCTTGGTGGCCGACTTGTATTCGATGCGACTCGCTTCGTCGATCTTCTCGCCGATCGCACAGGCACCCAGCGCGGCCGCCAGCGCCGGGATCGCGACCGCACGCAGCGCGCGCGCAACGTCTGGTCGGCATCGCATCGTCAATTGAGCACTCCCGAGCGTTCGAGCGCAGCGCGCACGGGTTCCTGGCGTTCCGGCGACAGCGGCGTGAGCGGCAGACGGATGCCGGGGCCGATGCGGCCCATCCGGGCCAGCGCCCACTTGACAGGAATCGGGTTCGCCTCGCCGTACAGGTCGGTGTGCAGCGGCAGCAACCGGCGATTGATCGCCAGCGCCTGCGCCCAGTCGCCGGCCAGTGCACGCTCGCACATCCGGGCCATCGGGCCGGGCGCAAGGTTGGCGGTGACCGAGATCACGCCGTGCGCGCCCATCGCCATCAGCGCCAGGGCGGAGTCGTCGTTGCCACTGTAAACCGCGAAGTCGGCGGGTGCCTGCGCCAGCAGCACCGAGCCGCGCGGGATGTCGCCGGTGGCGTCCTTCAGGCCGACGATGCCGGGCACCCCGGCCAGTCGCAGCACGGTGGCATTGGACAGATCGGCCACCGTGCGCCCCGGCACGTTGTAGAGCACGATCGGCAGGTCGACCGCTTCGGCCACCGCGCGGAAGTGCCGGTACATGCCCTCCTGCGTCGGCTTGTTGTAGTACGGGACGACCTGCAGGGAAGCCTGCGCGCCGTGCTCGCGCGCGTACCGGGTGAGTTCGATCGCCTCGCGCGTGGAGTTGCCGCCGGTGCCGGCGATCACCGGCACACGCCCGGCCGCATGCTCGACGGCCACGCGCACCAGTGTTGCGTGCTCTTCGACGTCGACGGTCGGCGACTCGCCGGTGGTGCCGACGGCGACGATCGCCGCAGTGCCCTCTGCGACGTGCCAGTCGATCAGCCGGCGGTAGCTCTCGAGATCGAGGCTGCCGTCTTCGTGCATCGGACTGACGATCGCGACAATGCTGCCCTTGATCATGGCGGGTCGCTTGCAAAAAACCGCATTCTATCCGAGCGCGCGCAGGCCCCCCGCACCGGCCGCACCCGCCGCGCGGGCGGCACAGATGCGCTGCACGACCGCCGGGCGTGGCTGCGCGAGCAACCCGTGCTCGTAGGCCACGACGGCGAGCCCGGCGTTGCGGCAGCGCCGCAGCAGTTCACCCGGTGCGAGCAGGAATGCCGGGTTCGATGGCTTGCCGTAGCGCTCGTTGCCCTGCGCGAAGGTTTCGTAGACGAGCAGGCCACCGGGCGCGACCAGCGCCGCCAGCAACGCGAAACGCGCCCGAAACAGGTAGTTCGCCACCACCACCGCATCGAAGCGTTCGCGCCCGAACGGCCAGGCGCCGGCCTCCAGGTCGGCCACGCGCACGGCGATGCCATCGCCGAGACCAGCGAGCGCCGCCGCATCGCGGTCGATCGCGGTCGCGCGCAGCCCGAGGCGGTGCGCTTCCAGTGCGTGTCGACCCGAACCGGCCGCAAAGTCGAGCACGCCCGCACCGGCAGGCAATGCGGCGAGCCAGCGCCGCACCCACAGCGAAGGCGCCGTGGGTGCGGCAGGATGCGGCCGCGCCGGCAAGCCGGACTCGGGCAACGTGGACATATTCCTCGGCTCCATGCGGGGCGATCCGCTACATTACGACGGATCACATCCGGAGAGCGACGATCGAACCGCTGGCCGCATTGCCGAGTTCCCGACTGCCCTCGCACAGCCCGTCTGCCCGCGCGGCTGTCGCCATGGCGGTGGCGTTCGCGGCGGCGCTGGCGCTGGTGCTGGCGGCGTGGATCGTGCCGTTGCCCGTGCCGCCACAGGCGTTGCTCACGGGTGCAGCACTGATCGCGCTCGCTGCGTTCGGCGGACTGTACCTGGCCCTGCGCCGCACGCTGCGCGTTGCGCGCCGCTCCGACGAGCTGCTGCGCGACCTCGACGAGCACCGCCGCGCGGCAGAGCAACTGGCAGCCCTCGGCTCGTGGGTCCACGACCCGCGCCGCAATGCGCAGCAGTGGAGCGACGGAGCGTTCCGCCTGTTCGGCATCGATCCGGCGGCCGGCGTGCCGCCGCCGGATCAATTCCTGTCGCACATCCATCCCGACGACCGGGCGCGCTGGCAGGAGACACACCGTCGCGCGCTGCGCGACGGCCGCGAGGCGCGCGTCGAATTCCGCTGGGTGCGCCCGGGTGGCGACCTCGCGTGGATCCGCAGCGTCGCGCGCCCCGAACGCGACACGTCCGGCCGCACGCTGCGCGTGGCCGGCGTCGTGCAGGACATCACCGGCATGCGCGCGATGCAGCAGCAACTCGCCGCCAGCGAAGCGAAGTTCCGTGACCTCACGCACCTGAGCTCCGACTGGGTGTGGGAGACCGATGCGCAACACCGCGTCTCGTTCCTGTCGGACTCGATCGACGCGGTGCTCGGTCCGTGGCGGCGCGCGCTGATCGGGCGGCGACGCTGGGAGATGCCCGACGCCGATTTCCTGCGACCCGACTGGGACAGCCACCGCACGACCTGCGAGGCGCACAAGCCGTTCGAGAACTTCGAGTTCGGCCAGATCGATCCGCAGGGGAACGTCCACCACCTGTCACTGAGCGGCCATCCGGTGTTCGACGAGGCCGGCCGGCTTGCCGGCTACCGCGGCACCGGCCGCAGCATCACGCGCGAGAAGCAGCAGCGCATGCTGCTCGAGATCGAAGGCGACGTGGCCGGCATCATGCGCGAGCAGACCGAGCCCGCGCGCGTGATCACCGCGATCATCATCACGCTGTGCGGCAAGCTCGGCTGGCTGGGCGGCGTGCACCTGGTGCGCACCGATCGCGGACTGGCCGCGCGCGAGCGCTGGGGCTACCCGGCGTTCACGCGGATGGTCTCCGACCTGCCCGCAGAAATCGGGCTCGCCCGGGACAGCGTCGAAGGCAACTGCTGGCGCGACGGTCGCCACGCCTGGATCACCGACCTGGCGGTGCATCCGTCCTTCGTCGAGCGCTATCGCACCGGCGCGCTGGGCGCGAAGGCGGCGTTTCTCGCGCCGATCGGCGACGAGCAGGGGCGCACGCTGGGCCTGCTGCTGTTCCTCGGCCCGGTCGCGTTCCAGGGTGAAGCGTTTCTCGGCCAGGCGGCCGAGATCCTGTCGCGCACGCTGTCGCTGTACCTGCAGCGCAAGGCCGCCGAGCGGCGGCTGCTGCTCGCCTCGATGCACGACGCGCTCACCGGCCTGCCGAACCGCGCGTTCCTGCTGCAGCAGCTCGAGGCACGGCTGAAATCGGGTGAACGCGCGGCGCTGCTCTACGTCGACCTCGACCGCTACAAACTGATCAACGACACGCTGGGGCACGCCGCCGGCGACCAGGCGCTGATCGAGGTCGCGCGACGGCTGCGCGCCGCGCTGGGCGCCGACGACGTCGTCGGGCGCATGGGCGGCGACGAGTTCGTCGCGCTGCTGGTGCGCCCGGGCACGCGCGAGGAGATCGGGCGCTGCGCGCGTCGCGCACTCGAGGCCATCGAAAAGCCGCTGGTGCTGGCCAACCGGGCCTACTTCCTGTCGGCGAGCATCGGCGTGGCGCTGGCACCCGACGATGCCCGGGACGCGGAAACGCTGATCCGCTGCGCCGACAGCGCGATGTATCAGGTGAAGTCCGATGGCCGCAGCGACGTGCGCTTCTTCGCCGGCGGCCTCTCCGACGAGCGCACCGAGCGGCTGCAACTGGCGGCCGAGCTGCCCGCCGCGATCCATCGCGGCGAGGTCGACCTCCATTACCAGCCGGTGATGAACATCGACGAGCGCACCGTGATCGGCTACGAAGGGCTGCTGCGCTGGCGCCACCCGACGCACGGCCAGCTGCTGCCCGAGCGCTTCCTGCCGGCCGCCGAGCAGAGCAACCTGATCCGCGAGATCGGGCTGTGGGTGATCCGGCGCGCGCTCGACGACCGCGTGCGCCTGGGCATCGAAGCGTGGCCCGATCTCGCGGTGTCGGTGAACGTCTCGGCGCGCCAGCTCTCCGAGGACGGCTTCCTCGCGACGCTGTCCGACCTGATGCAGGAGCGCGACTTCCCGCCGCGCCTGCTGCAGCTCGAGCTCACCGAAAGTGCGTTCATCGAGAACCCCGAGCGCATCGTCGCGCTGATCGGCGAACTGCGCCGGCTGGGCGTGCGCGTGTTCATCGACAACTTCGGCACCGGCTACGCGTCGCTGTCGTACCTGAAGAACCTGCCGGTCGACGGCATCAAGATCGACCACGCCTTCGTGCAGGACCTGCCCACCGATCGCGGCAACGCCGCGATCGTTCAGGCGATCACGACGATGGCCGCGAAACTGGGGCTGCAGGCCATGGCCGAGGGCGTGGAGACTGCGGCTGAACTGCGCGGCCTGCGTTCGCTCGACTGCCATCGGGTGCAGGGCGCGCTGATTGCCGAGCCGTTGCCGTTCGCGCAGCTGAAGGAGTTCCTCGAGGCGCTGCCGACGCTGCGCCGGATGCACCTGGTGCGCGACGCGCGCGACAGCGCAGCGTAGAAGGCGACCGTCGGCGTCGAATCGAACCCGTACCGCCCCCGGAGCGGGCCGCGGCGCGGGGATCGTCGACTCAGTCGAGATCGAGTCCCATCGCCTCGCGAACCTCGCGCATCGTCTCCTGCGCGATCTTGCGTGCCTGCTCGCAACCGTCGGCAACGATGTTGCGCAGAAGGCTCGGGTCGTCGACGTAGGGCTGCGCCCGCTGATGGAAGACCTGCTGCTCGGCGAGGATCGCGTCGATCACCGGCTGCTTGCACTCGAGGCAACCGATGCCCGCACTGCGGCAACCCGTCTGCACCCATTCGCGCGTCGCCTCGTCGGAATAGACGAGGTGCAGCTGCCAGACCGGGCAGCGCTCGGGCTCGCCCGGATCGGTGCGCCGCACACGCGCCGGATCGGTGGGCATCGTGCGGATCTTCCTGCGCACCGACTCGGGGTCTTCGCGCATCGCGATCGCATTGCCGTAGCTCTTGGACATCTTCTGCCCGTCGATGCCGGGCATTCGCGACGCCTCGGTGAGCAGCGCCTGCGGCTCGGCGAGGATGATCCGCCGGCTGCCTTCGAGGTAACCGAACAGCCGCTCGCGGTCGCCCATGCTCAGGTTCTGCGCCAGCTCGAGCAGTTCGCGGCCCCGCTGCAGGGCGGTGTCGTCGCCCTGCTCCTGGTAGCGCGTGCGCATCTGCTCGTAGAGCCTGGCACGCTTGCTGCCCAGCTTCTTCACCGCCTCGCGCGCCTTGTCCTCGAACCCTGGCTCGCGGCCGAACAGGTGATTGAAGCGACGCGCGATCTCGCGCGTGAACTCGACGTGTGGCACCTGGTCTTCGCCGACCGGCACCCACGCAGCCCGGTACATCAGGATGTCGGCGGCCTGCAGCAGCGGATAGCCGAGGAAGCCGTAGGTGGACAGGTCGCGATCGGAGAGTTTTTCCTGCTGGTCCTTGTAGGTCGGCACGCGCTCGAGCCAGCCCAGCGGCGTGACCATCGACAGCAGCAGGTGCAGCTCGGCGTGCTCGGGCACGCGCGACTGGATGAACAGCACCGACTGCTGCGGATCGATGCCCGCCGCCAGCCAGTCGATGACCATCTCCCAGACGTTGTCGCCGATCACTTCCGGCGAATCGTAGTGCGTGGTGAGCGCGTGCCAGTCGGCCACGAAGAACAGGCAGGGATGCTCGGACTGCAGCCGCACCCAGTTCTTCAGCGCGCCGTGATAGTGACCCAGGTGCAGGGCGCCGGTGGGGCGCATGCCGGATACGACTCGCTCGGTGAACATGGTCGGTCGGTCAATCGGTCAGCGAAAGGAGCGCCGCGAGCACGCCGACCCCGATGTCGATCAGCGGTGCGACGATGAAACCCAGCGCGCCGGTGGCCAGCAGCGCGAGCAGGATGAACAGCCCGTAGGGTTCGAGCCGCGAGAACCCCGCAGCCATGCGCACCGGCAGCAGGCTGGTGACGATGCGCCCGCCGTCGAGCGGAGGCACCGGCACCAGATTGAGCACTGCCAGGGCCAGGTTGACGAAGATGCCCGCGATCGCCATGCGCGCGAAGAACTCGACGTCGCTGCCGAGAACGCCCGTCAGCTTCAGGGCAAGACCCCAGCCAAGTGCCATCGCAAGGTTGGCCAACGGCCCGGCCGCGGCGACGATGCCCATGTCGCGACCCGGCGAGCGCAGGTTCGAGGGCACGATCGGAACCGGCCTGGCCCACCCGAAGAGCATCGCTTCACCCGCCGCCTTGCTGGCGAGAAGGATCAACGCCGGCACCAGCAGCGTGCCGACCGGGTCGATGTGGCGCAGCGGATTGAGGCTCACGCGGCCCTGCAACTGCGCAGTGCGGTCGCCCAGGCGCGCGGCAACGAGGCCGTGCGCGGCCTCGTGCAGCGTGATCGCGAATATCACCGGAATTGCATAGACCGCGATCAGCTGCGGAAGGCTCAAATCCATGACGGCGATTGTAGCAGCCGGCCCCGTCGCGCCGCGGCTCGCGCACCGACGCCCTCGCCACCAGCCGCTCAGAAGCGCACCCGCAGCGCCGACTTCCCGGCACCACGCGCGACCATGCCTTCGATGCTGCCGCAGCCCATGCGAACCACCAGGGGCTCCGGGCCGGTGAGGTCGATCACCGTCGTGGGCACGAAGCCCTGCCCGCCCGCGTCGATCACCAGTTCGATGCGCCGCGACAGGCGTGCGACGATTGCGTCGGCGTCGTTCAGAGGGTCGTCCTCGCCCGGCAGGATCAGGCTCGAACACAGCATCGGCTCGCCGTGCGCTTCGAGCAGACCCTGGGCAACCGCCGCGTCGGGAATCCTCAGCCCGATCGTCCGTCGTGACGGGTGCCACAGACGTCGTGGCACCTCCTTCGTGGCGTCGAGCACGAACGTGTAGGGACCCGGCGCCCACTCCTTGAGGAAGCGATACTGCCGGCTGTCGACCATCGCATGGGTGGACAGTTCGGAGAGGTCGCGACACATCAGCGTGAGCAGGTGACGCTCGTCGAGCCCGCGAATCGCGCGCAGCCGGTCGACCGCGCTCTTGTCGCCAAGCCGGCAGGCGAGCACGTAGCAGGCGTCGGTGGGCAGCGCCACGAGGCCGCCGGCACCCAGCACATCGGCGGCCTGCCGCAGCAGGCGCGCCTGCGGGTTCTTCGGATGCAGCGTTAAGCGCTGCGTCATGCCCGCGCCGCCGTGGTCGCGCCGCTCGGGGCACGCGCAGACCGCGCACACGCCGCCGCCCACGCGGCCTCGGGCCAGTCGAGCCACACCGGCACCAGCGCATCGGGCAACGCCGGCAGGCTGCCCAGTTCGACGCGGCTTTCGTCGGGTCCGTGGAAATCGGATCCGCGCGAGGCGCGCAGCCCGAATTCGTGCGCGACCCGCGCGAAGCGCCGATACTGGTCGCGCGTGTGCGAGCCGCAGACGACTTCGATCGCCTCGCCGCCGGCTTCGCGAAACGCGCCCGCCAGTGCCCACAGCGCGGTCTCGCCGAGCCGGTAACGGCCCGGGTGCGCGAGCACCGCGACACCGCCGGCGGCACGGATCCACTGCACCGCGTCGGCCAGGCCCGCCCAGCGATGCGCGACGAACCCCGGCCTGCCTTCCGACAGATAACGCTGGAAGACCTCGGCGACGTCGCGACACACGCCGCGTTCGACGATGTGACGCGCGAAATGCGTGCGCCCCACCATCGCCGGGTTGCCGACGAAGCGCAAGGCGCCCTGATAGGCGCCGGCGATCCCGGCGCGCGCCAGGTCCTCGCCCATCTCCCGCGCGCGCGCGTCGCGGCCGCTGCGCGTGCGCGCCAACCCGTCGCGCAGTGGCGCGCAACCGGGGTCGATGCGCAGGCCGAGCACGTGGATCGTCTCCCCGCCCCAGCTGACCGAGATCTCGACGCCCGGCACGAAGGCAAGGCCGAGCGCGGCGGCGGCCGCACCTGCCTCCGTCAGCCCACCGAGCTCGTCGTGGTCGGTGAGCGCGAACAGCTGCACGCCGCGTGCGTGCGCGCGCCGCGCAACTTCGGCCGGCGCGAGCACGCCGTCGGAGACGCGCGAATGCGCGTGCAGGTCGGCGTTGAGCCGCAGTACGTCCGCGGGCACGCTCATGAGTCCGACGCCGCCAGGTGCTCGACGATCAGCCGTGCCACGGCGTCTGGACGATCGTGGTGGAGCATGTGCCCGGCGCCCGCGACCGTCACCTGGCGCAGCGAGCGGATCGCCCGCAGGCGCCGGCGGTACTCGGGCTCGTGCACGAACGACATCGAACCGCTGGCGTGCTCCGCCAGTACCCACAGCACCGGCGCGGTGATCGCCCGCCAGCAGGCGAGGACCTCGGGCACACGGTACAGAACCGGCGAGGAGATCCGGTGAGCCGGGTCTGCCAGCAGCTCGAAGCGGCCGGCGGCGTTCTCGCGCGCCCAGTGCAATGCGAGGAAGCGCGCAAAATCGGCGCGCAGGCGTGGATTGCCGCGGATCAGCCGCGCGGCCACCTGTTCGCGCGAGGCATAGTCGCGCAGCGCCGCACCGTCGCGCAGCTCGTCGAGCCAGCGCGCGTAGCGGCCAGGCGCCTGCGCAGGCCGCGTCGCCCTCAGACCCACGCCATCGAGGTTCACCAACCGGCGCACCCGCCGCGGCCGCACCCCGGCATAGAGCGCCGCGACGTTGCCACCCATGCTGTGGCCGACGAGGTCGACCGCCTGCCCCGGCGCGAGTGCATCGAGCAGCGCATCGAGGTCGCCGAGATAGTCCGGGAACCAGTAGGCGTCGGCACCGCTGCGTCCGGTCAGGCCGAAGCCGCGCCAGTCGGGAGCGATCAATCGCCAGTGGGCAGGCAGCAGATCGACCACGAACTGGAACGACGCGGACACGTCCATCCAGCCGTGCAGCAGGACCACCGTCGTCGTGCCGGGCGCGAGCGGGTGCTGCGGCTCCCAGCAGCGGACGTGATGACGCAGGCCCCGCGCCTCGACGAACAGCGAGCGGCTCTCGCGCCGCGGCCGGTACGCGTCGGTCGCCGCGCCCGGCGCGCTTGCGGGCGCGCCTGCCGATGCCGGCGGCGCTGCAGCGGGACGGGACGACGACGCAGTGGAAACGGGCACAATACACACCAGATGGAGTCCTGCCGACATTATAGGAACCCGGGGGGTCATCGATGAGGATTGCGGCACGCGACGACTATGACGAGTTGCACGGCACCTTCCGATGGCTCGTTCCCGAGCGCTTCAACATCGCCGAAGCCTGCTGTGCGCGCTGGGCGGGCAAGGCGCGACGGACCGCCATCGTGGTCGACCACGGCGATGGCCGCATCGAGCGCGTGGCGTATCGGCGGATCCACGACGACGCGAACCGGCTGGCCAACGCGCTCGCCGCGCTCGGCGTGCACCGTGGCGACCGCGTCGCGGTGGTGCTGCCGCAACGCCCGGAGACCGCGGTCGCGCACATGGCGATCTACCGCCTCGGTGCGGTGGCAATGCCGCTGTCGATCCTGTTCGGCCCCGATGCGCTGCGCTTCCGGCTCGACGACAGTGCGGCGGTGGCGGCGATCGTCGACGCGGAATATCTGGGCAACCTGCGCGCCGCGCGCGGCGAATCGGTACGGCACGTAGTGGTGGTGCCCGCCCCCGGCGAGTGCCCGGCGCTGCACGGCGGCGAGCACGACTATGCCGCACTGCTCGCGCGCGCGCGCGACCGCTGCGGCGCAGTGGACACACGGGCCGCCGACCCGGCGGTGCTGATCTACACCAGCGGCACCACCGGAGCGCCCAAGGGCGCGCTGATCCCGCATTGCGCGCTGATCGGCAACCTGAGCGGCTTCGTCGCATCGCAGAACTGGTTCCCGCGGCCGCGCGACGTGTTCTGGTCGCCGGCGGACTGGGCCTGGACCGGGGGACTGATGGACGCCTTGCTGCCGGCGCTCTATTTCGGCCACCCGATCGTCGCCCAGCGCGCCCGCTTCTCGCCCGAGCGCGCGTTCGCCCTGCTCGAGCGCCATCACGTCACCAATACCTTCCTGTTTCCCACCGCGCTGAAGATGATGATGAAGCACGCACCCGAGCCACGCGCGCGCCACCGGCTCGCACTGCGCGCGGTCATGAGCGCGGGCGAGGCGGTCGGTGAAACGCTGTTCGACTGGTGCCGCGATGCACTCGGCGTCACCGTCAACGAGATGTTCGGGCAGACCGAAGTCAACTACGTGGTCGGCAACTCCGCGCAGCGCTGGCCGGCGCGCCCCGGTTCGATCGGCCGTGCCTACCCGGGGCACCGGGTCGCGATCCTCGACGACGACGGGCACGAACTGCCGCCAGGCCAGCTCGGCGAGATCGCGGTGCACCGCCTCGACCGCCACGGCCATCCCGATCCGGTGTTCTTTCTCGGCTACTGGGGCAACGACACGGCCACGCAGGCGAAGTTCAGCGGCGACTGGTGCCGAACCGGTGACCTCGCCACCGCCGATCCCGACGGCTATCTCTGGTACGGCGGGCGCGCCGACGACATGTTCAAGGCCGCCGGCTACCGGATCGGGCCCGGCGAAATCGAGAGCTGCCTGGTGCGCCACCCGGCGGTGGCCAACGCAGCGGTGGTGCCCAGGCCCGACGCCGAGCGCGGCAACGTGATCAAGGCCTTCGTGGTGCTCGCGCCGGGCCATGTCGCGTCGCCGGCGCTGGTCGAGCAGCTGCAACAGCACGTGCGCGGCAAACTTGCGCCCTACGAGTATCCGAAGGTGATCGAGTTCATCGACGAGCTGCCGATGACCACCACCGGCAAGGTGCAGCGACGCGTGCTGCGCGAGCGCGAACAGGCGGCAGCAGGCGGGCAGTGAACAGACCGGGGAGTCTCGAATCGCGCAGGGCGCGCCGCCCGACACCGTCTTTCTTTCGCACTTCAGGAATTCCTGCCCATGTCGATTTACCGTCTTGGCAATCGTATTCCGCGCATCGACGCGTCCGCCTGGGTCGCCGCGTCGGCCGACCTGATCGGGCAGGTCGAGCTCGCCGCCGAGTCGAGTGTCTGGTTCAACTGCACGCTGCGCGGTGACAACGAGCCGATCCGCATCGGTGCGCGCAGCAACGTCCAGGACAACTGTGTCCTGCACACCGACCCCGGCTACCCGCTGAGAATCGGCGAGCGCGTCACCGTCGGCCACCAGGCGATGCTGCACGGCTGCACGATCGACGACGAAGCGCTGGTGGGCATCCAGGCAATCGTGCTGAACGGCGCACGCATCGGTCGCCACTGCCTGATCGGCGCGGGTGCGCTGGTGGCCGAAGGCAAGGTCATCCCCGAGCGCAGCCTCGTACTGGGCGCGCCGGGCCGCGTCGTGCGCCAACTGACCGACGCCGAAGTGGCGGACCTGCTGGCCGGCACCGAGCGCTACGTGCAGCGCGCACGCCTGTTTCGCGAGACGCTGGCTTGCCAGCCGCGCGCATGACGATCCCGAGGCCGGTGCGCGACGGCGTGCTGCGTTTCCTCCTGCGTGGTGCCCCGGTACGCGGCGAAGTCGTGGTGCTCGATCGCGCCTGGCGCGAGGTGATTGCACGCCACGCGCTGCCCGCACCGGTGCGCGATCGGCTCGGCGAGCTGTCCGCAGCCGCGGCGTTGCTGGGCGCAACGCTGAAATTCGACGGCTCGCTGGTGCTGCAGATCCACGGCGACGGCCCGGTGGTGCTGTTCGTGGTCGAGTACCGTTCCGACGGCAGCTACCGGGCCACCGCGAAGCTGCGCGAAGGGGCGTCGATTCCGCCCGATACGCCACTGCCGGCGCTGGTCGACACGCAGCGGGGCGGCCGCTTCGTGGTCACGCTCGATCCGCACGGGCGCGCGCCCGACAGGCCCGCGTGGCAAGGCGTCGTGCCCCTCGAAGGCACCACGGTCGCGGGCGTGCTCGAGCGCTACATGCAGCGCTCCGAGCAGATTCCCACGCGGCTGTGGCTGGCCGCCGACGGCGAACGGGCCGTCGGCCTGCTGCTGCAGCGCCTGCCCGACGAGGGCGGCCGGCCGGAGCCCGACATCGACGGCTGGAACCGCCTGCAGCAGCTCGCGGAGACCGTGGCCCCCGAAGAGCTGTTGACGCTGTCGGCCGACGAACTGCTCAGGCGACTGTTCTGGCAGGAGTCGCTGCACGCGTTCGACCATCGGCCGTGCCGCTTCGCATGTCGCTGTACCCGCGAAAAAGTGGGCGAGATGCTGCGGATGCTGGGCAGCGACGAAGTCGAGGCGATCCTGGCCGAACGTGGCGAGATCGAAGTGCGCTGCGAGTACTGCAACCAGGCGTACCGCTTCGACCTGGTCGACAGCATCGCGCTGTTCCACCCGGTGGCACCCGCGCCCGAAGGCGCTCCGAAGCGACACTGAGAGGGCCGCAGCCGCTCAGCGAGGCGGTGGCGCGGACATCGCGGCGGTGCGTATCCGCTCTTCGGAGCGTCGCGCACCGGCCTCGTTGATCTGCACGAAGATCTCGCCCGGCATGACCATGCCGAGCTCGTAGCGGGCACGCTCCTCGAGCGCCTGCTTGCCGGCACGCAGATCGCCGACCTCGGCCTGCAGCGCACGGTTGCGCGAAGCCAGCCGCGCGTTGACCTCCTGCTGCGCGCTCAGCTGGCGGTCGAGTTCCCAGACGCGCAGCCAGCCGCCCTTGCCGAGCCACAGCGGATACTGGATCAGCACCAGCAGCAAGGCCAGAAGGACGCCCAGGGTGCGCATCGGGGATCGACCTCCCACGTCGAGGCGCACCGCGCGCGCCTTCAGCCCAGATTGTAGAACGCCGAACGGCCCGGATACGCAGCGACGTCGCCGAGGTCTTCCTCGATGCGCAACAGCTGGTTGTACTTGGCCATCCGGTCGGTGCGGCTCATCGAGCCGGTCTTGATCTGCAGCGCGTTGGTCGCCACGGCGATGTCGGCGATCGTGGTGTCCTCGGTCTCGCCCGAGCGGTGCGAGATGACGGCGGTGTAGTTGTAGCGCTTGGCCAGCTCGATGGCCGCGAAGGTCTCGGTGAGCGTGCCGATCTGGTTGATCTTCACCAGGATCGAATTGGCGATGCCTTCGTCGATTCCGCGCTGCAACAACCGCGTGTTGGTGACGAACAGGTCATCCCCCACCAGCTGCACGCGGTCGCCGAGGACGTCGGTGAGCAGTTTCCAGCCGTCCCAGTCGTTCTCGGCCATGCCGTCCTCGATCGAGAGGATCGGGTAGCGATCGCACCAGGTGGCCAGCAGGTTGGTGAAGTCGCCGGCAGAGAGCACCATGCCCTCGCCGTCGAGGTGGTAGTGTCCGTCGCGGAAGAACTCCGAACTGGCGCAGTCGAGGCCGAGCGCAATCTGCCGGCCGGGCTCGTAGCCCGCCTTCTCGATCGCCTCGAGGATCAGGCGGATGGCCGCTTCGTGGTTTTCCACGCTGGGAGCGAAGCCGCCTTCGTCGCCGACCGCGGTCGACATGCCGCGCTCGTTGATCAGCTTCTTCAGCGCGTGGAACACCTCGGCGCCGTAGCGCAGCGCCTCGCGCAGACTGGGTGCGCCCACCGGAAGGATCATGAACTCCTGCAGGTCGAGGTTGTTGTTGGCGTGCGCGCCGCCGTTGATGACGTTCATCATCGGCACCGGCAGCGACATCGCGCCCGAACCTCCGAAGTAGCGGTACAGCGGCAGCCCCGACTCCTCGGCCGCTGCCTTGGCCACGGCCATCGACACCGCGAGCATTGCGTTGGCGCCGAGCCGCCCCTTGTTCGCGGTGCCGTCGAGCTCGATCAGCGTGCGGTCGATGTAGGCCTGCTCGGCCGCGTCGAGCCCCATGATCGCTTCGGAGATCTCGGTGTTGATGTGCTCCACGGCCCTGAGCACGCCCTTGCCGAGGTAGCGCCCCGGGTCGCCGTCGCGCAACTCGATGGCTTCATGCGAGCCGGTGGAGGCGCCCGAAGGCACCGCCGCGCGGCCCATGACGCCCGACTCGAGCAGCACGTCGCACTCGACGGTGGGATTGCCGCGCGAATCGATGATCTCGCGCCCGATGATGTCGACGATCGCGCTCATGCCGGCTCCACTCCCCGCACCACCACCATGTTGAAGAACCCGGTGGCGCCGGCGCGCCTGGCACGCGCCTCGCGATACCGGGCCGAACCATAGAACGCACGCGCGGCGGCAAGATCGGGGAACTCGAGCATCACCATGCGATTCGGCTGCCAGTCGCCCTCGAACACCTCGTGCTCGCCACCGCGCACCAGGAAACGCCCGCCGGCGGCCTCGATCGCCGCAGGCGTAAGCGCCATGTATTGCCGGTACTTCCCGGAGTCGGTCACCTTGATGTCGGCGATCACGTAGGCGGGCATGCGATTCGTTCCTTACGGTTGCCGTGCATGGATCGCCTGTTCGGCGAAGCCGTCGCGCTTGACGACGTCGTCGAGCGCCTTCAGCGTGGCCAGCAACCCGGCCATGCGGGCGAGCGGCCACGCGTTGGGTCCATCGGACCGTGCGCGCGCCGGATCGGGATGCGTCTCCATGAACAGGCCCGAGACGCCGGCGCCGACCGCCGCGCGCGCCAATACCGGCACGAACTCGCGCTGGCCGCCCGAGGAAGTGCCCTGCCCGCCTGGCAACTGCACCGAATGCGTGGCATCGAACACCACCGGGCAGCCGGTCTCGCGCATGATCGCCAGCGCGCGCATGTCGGAGACGAGGTTGTTGTAGCCGAACGAGGCGCCGCGCTCGCAGACGAGGATGTTGTCGCCGTCGCCGCCCGTCTCGATCGCCGCCGCACGGGCCTTGTCGACCACGTTCTTCATGTCGTGCGGCGCGAGGAACTGGCCCTTCTTGATGTTCACCGGACGGCCGGCCGACGCCACCGCGCGAATGAAGTCGGTCTGGCGCACCAGGAAGGCCGGCGTCTGCAGCACGTCGACCACTTCGGCCACCGGCGCCACCTGGTCGATCTCGTGCACGTCGGTGAGCACCGGCACGCCGACCTGGCGGCGCACCTCGGCGAGAATCTTCAGGCCTTCTTCGAGCCCCGGGCCGCGAAACGACGCGCCCGAACTGCGGTTGGCCTTGTCGAACGACGACTTGTAGATGAACGGGATGCCCAGCGAGCCGGTGATCTCCTTCAACTGCGCGGCGGTCTCGAGAGCCAGCTCGCGCGATTCGATCGCACAGGGCCCTGCGATCAGGAAGAACGGGCGGTCGAGTCCGGCTTCGAATCCGCACAGGCGCATGCGCGCGTTCCTCAGGCCAGCCTGACCACGCCCGGCTCGCTGCGCGCCGGCCGCTGTGCGGCACGCGCGAGCGCCGCCTCGATGTAGGAGCGGAACAGCGGATGGCCGTTGCGCGGCGTGGAGGTGAACTCGGGATGGAACTGCACGCCGACGAACCACGGGTGCGCCATCGGGCCGCTGCGCGGCAGCTCGACGATCTCGGTGAGCCCTTCGGCGGGCGTGCGCGCCGCGACCACCAGCCCCGCCTGCTCGAGGCGCCCGACGTAGTGGTTGTTGACCTCGTAGCGATGGCGGTGACGCTCGTTGACGTCGTCGCCGTAGATCGAGGCCGCCAGCGTGCCCGGCTGCACCGGGCAGCGCTGCGCGCCCAGCCGCATCGTGCCGCCGAGTCCGGTGCGCGCGTCGCGCTTCTCGACGCGCCCTTCGCGGTCGAGCCATTCGGTGATCAGCCCCACCACCGGATGCGGCGTGGCCGGGTCGAACTCGGTGCTGTTGGCGCCTTCGAGGCCGCAGACGTCGCGGGCGAACTCGATCACCGCCAGCTGCATGCCCAGGCAGATGCCGAGATAGGGCACGCCGTTCTCGCGCGCGTAGCCGATCGCGCGGATCTTGCCTTCGACACCACGGCGGCCGAACCCGCCGGGCACGAGGATCGCGTCGAAGCCGCCCAGCAGCGCAGGCCCTTCGACTTCGATGCGCTCGGAGTCGATGTACTCGATTCCGATGCGGCTCTCGGTGTGGATCCCCGCGTGCACCAGCGCCTCGCTGAGCGACTTGTACGACTCGGTGAGGTCGACGTACTTGCCGACCATCGCGATGCGCACCTCGTGCTTCGGGTTTTCGAGCGAGTGCACGAGGCGGTCCCAGACGCCGAGGTCGGCCGGCTTCGTGTCGAGCCGCAGGATCTCGCACAGCGTGCGATCGACGCCCTGCTCGTGCAGCATGCGCGGGATCCTGTAGATGCTGGTGGCGTCCCAGACCGAGATCACCGAGTCGAGCGGCACGTTGGAGAACAGCGAAATCTTCGCGCGCTCGTCGTCGGGAATGCGGCGGTCTGCGCGGCACATCAGCATGTCGGCCTGGATGCCGATTTCACGCAGCTTCTGCACCGAGTGCTGCGTGGGCTTGGTCTTGAGCTCGCCCGCCGACGGGATGAACGGCACCAGCGTGAGATGCACGAAGCAGGCGTTGCCGCGCCCGAGCTTCAGACTCATCTGCCGCGCCGCCTCGAGAAACGGCAGCGACTCGATGTCGCCCACCGTGCCGCCGATCTCGACGATCGCCACCTGCGCGGCCGCGTCGGTACCCACACCCGCGCCGCGCTCGATGAACGCCTGGATCTCGTTGGTGATGTGCGGGATGACCTGCACCGTGCGCCCGAGGTATTCGCCGCGGCGCTCCTTCTTGATGACCGATTCGTAGATCTGCCCGGTCGTGAAGTTGTTCGTGCGACGCATCCGCGCCGACACGAAGCGCTCGTAGTGCCCCAGGTCGAGGTCGGTTTCGGCGCCGTCCTCGGTGACGAACACCTCGCCGTGCTGGAACGGGCTCATCGTGCCCGGGTCGACGTTGATGTAGGGATCGAGCTTGAGAAGCGTGACCCGGATGCCGCGCGACTCGAACAGCGCAGCGATCGACGCAGCGGCGATTCCCTTGCCCAGCGAGGACACCACGCCACCGGTGACGAAGACGAATTTGGTCATGAGGCTCGGCCGGCAAACTGCGATTATACAGGCGAAGCGCCGGGTTCCCGGCCGCCGCGGCGCCCCGGCCACGGCAATCGCAGGCGCACTTCGGCGCCGCCTCCCTCGCCGCCGCCGATCGTGCAGCCGCCGCCGCAGGCGGTGGCACTGCGGGCGAATTCGTCGAACACCGCCGCGGGACCCCGGTCGTCGCCGGGGCTCCATGGCCTGCCGTCGTCGCTCACCTGCAGCCGCAGCTCGTCGTCCTCGCGGATTGCCGAGACGATCACCAGCGCGGCGCCACGCTCGCCCAGTGCCTGTTCGAGCGCGCCATCGGCGATGCGCCAGGCGAGCGTCTCGACCGCGGGCTCGCCCAGGCCGAAGTCGCGATCTTCGCCCGGTTCGAGCATCAGTTCGATGCGCGCGCCCGGATGGCGCAGCCGCCAGTCGGCCACCAGTGCGCGCAGGCCATCGGGCAGCGATTCGCCCTGCAATTCGTGGCTGCGCAGCCGCGCCAGCAGCGCGCGGATCGACGCCGCCATCGTGTCGGCGCTGCGGCGCACGAGCTGCGCCAGCTCGGCCAGCGAGGGCTCACGCGGAGCAAGTCGCGCCGCCAGGGTCTCGGTCATCGCGCGCAATCCCGCCAGCGGCTCGCCCAGCTCGCGCTGCATCGCCGAACCGAGCTCGCGCCGCTGCGCTTCGAGCTCGCGCTCGAAGCGCAGCGCCATGTCGCGCTGCAGGTCGCGCTCCGCCTCCACCTCGCGCAGGCGTGCACGCGCGGCGTCGAGCGGAGCCTCCGGCTGCAACGTCAGATGCCGGATGCCGTGTCTTTCGTCCATGGTTCGCCTCAGCTCCTCGAGAATGCGTGGCCAGTGCGCGACGTCGTCGATCGCCAGGTGCGCCGCCAGCGCCGCCCGCCCGTCGCCGAGCGACCACAGATGCAGATCGTGCACCGACCCGACCCCGGCCGGACGGCGTAGCGACGCCTCGACCGCCGCCGGGTCGATCCCTTCGGGGGCGGCATTCATCAGTACCCGGCCGCTCGCGTGCAGCAAGCGCACGGTCGAGACCAGCAGCAGGGCCGCGATCGCCAGCGTCAGGATCGGGTCGACCAGCGCCCAGCCAGTGAACCAGACCGTCGCCAGCGCCACGATCGCGATCAGGGATCCGGCGAAGTCGCCGATGACGTGCAGCAGCGCGGCGCGGGTGTTCAGCTCGTGGCGACCACCGTGCAGCAGGCGCCACACCGCGGCATTCACCAGCAGCCCGGCGACCGCCACCGGCAGCGCCACCGTCGGGTCGATCAGATGCGGCGTGTGCATCCGCTCGATCGCCTCATGCACGATGAAGCCCAGCACTGCCAGGTAGAACAGCCCGTTCACCAGCGCTGCCAGCGGCTCGATGCGCCCGTAGCCGAAGCTCATGCCGGGTACCGGTCTGCGCCGCGACACCCATTGGGCGGCCCAGGCCAGGCCGAGCGCGGCCGCATCGGTCAGCATGTGCACGCCGTCGGAGGCCAGCGCCAGCGAGCCGCTGGCCAGGCCGACCACGATTTCCAGCACACCGAAGCCGAGCACGATCACCACTGACCAGCCGAGCGGGCGCGACGGCGCCGGTACGCGCTGATGCGGATGGCCGTGGTCGTCGTGCGGCTGCGCCTGGCGCGCGTGGGAGTGGGCGGCGTGCGCCGCGCGCGGGTCGGTCATTGCTGGATTGTAGCGGCCCTTATAATCGCAGCCGGAGCGCAAACGACCCAGGCGAGGACATCGATGAGCAAGGTATTCCCGGGCGCCGCGGCGGCCCTTGCGGGCGTGGTCGCCGACGGCCAGACGATCGCGGTCGGCGGATTCGGCCTGTGCGGCATTCCCGAGACGCTGATCACCGCGCTGCGCGACTCCGGCGTGAAGAACCTGACCTGCATCTCGAACAATGCCGGCGTCGACGGCTTCGGCCTCGGCCAACTGCTCGCGACGCGCCAGATCCGCAAGATGATCGCCTCGTACGTCGGCGAGAACAGGGAGTTCGAGCGCCAGTACCTGGCAGGCGAGCTCGAACTCGAATTCACCCCGCAGGGCACGCTCGCCGAGAAACTGCGCGCCGGCGGCGCCGGCATCCCCGCGTTCTACACCCGCACCGGCGTGGGCACGATCGTCGCCGAAGGCAAGGAGCTGCGCGAGTTCGACGGCCACACTTACGTCATGGAGCGCTCACTGGTGCCCGACGTCTCGCTGGTGAAGGCCTGGATGGCCGACCGCGCCGGCAACCTCGTCTTCCGGCGCACCGCGCGCAATTTCAACCCCAACGTCGCGATGGCCGGCCGCCTCACGGTGGCCGAGGTGGAGGTCATCGTGCCCACCGGAGAGATCGATCCCGACCAGGTCCATCTGCCCGGCATCTACGTGCACCGCATCGTGCACAACCCGACGCCGGAGAAACGCATCGAGCAGCGCACCACGCGGCCGCGATAAGGAGAACCGACATGCCCTGGAATCGTGACCAGATGGCCGCGCGCGCGGCCCGCGAGCTGCGTGACGGCTTCTACGTCAACCTCGGCATCGGCCTGCCCACGCTGGTGGCCAACCACGTGCCGGCCGACATCGAAGTGTGGCTGCAGTCCGAGAACGGCCTGCTCGGCATCGGCCCCTTCCCCACTGACGACGAAGTCGACGCCGACCTGATCAACGCCGGCAAGCAGACGGTGACCACGCTGCCCGGCTCGTCGATCTTCTCGTCGGCCGACTCGTTCGCGATGATCCGCGGCGGCAAGATCAACCTCGCGATTCTCGGTGCGATGCAGGTCAGCGAGACGGGCGACCTCGCCAACTGGATGATCCCCGGCAAGATGGTCAAGGGGATGGGTGGCGCGATGGATCTCGTCGCCGGCGTCGGTCGCGTCATCGTGCTGATGGAACACACCGCGAAGAAGAAGGACGGCGTCGAAGAGCAGAAGATCCTGAAGACCTGCACGCTGCCGCTCACCGGCGTGGGCGTGGTCGACATGATCATCACCGACCTTGGCGTGATCGACGTGACGGCCGACGGCCTGAGGCTGCGCGAACTCGCGCCCGGCGTGACGAAGGAAGAGGTCGTCGCGAAGACCGCCTGCCCGATCGACGTGTCGGGCCTGCAGTAACCCTGCACCGACGCGCCCGCGCGTCGGTGCGCCGACACCGGGGAATCAACGCAGCCGCGGCGTGACGATGGCGTGTCGCGCGTGCTCGGGCAGAGGCACCGACTTGCGCCGGGAATGGTCGACCCAGACCACCTTCGCCGCGCCCTGCGCGCACACGGCGCCCGGATCGTCGGTGCGCATCATGTCGACGAAGGTCTCGAAACTCGAACGGCCCACTGCACCGACGTACTGGCGCGCGAGCACCGTGCCGGGGTATTCGAGCTGGCGCAGGAACGTGCAGCTCGCATTGATGATCAGCGGCCCCTGCCCGGCCGGGTCCGGCGCAAAGCCCAGCGCGACGAACCAGCTGATGCGCAGCTGCTCCATGTAGCGGAAATAGACCGTATTATTCACGTGGCCCATCGCGTCCATGTCGCCCCAGCGGATCGGCATTTCGAGTTCGAAGACCAGGATGCGCTCGCTCACCTGTTTGCCTCACCAATCGATCGGCCGGCGCGGCCGGTTCGACCGCCACGCCGGCGCTTCGCCATGATCACCCATCCCGACCGGGACGCGCTGCAGAACGAAATCCATGCGCGGCCGCGCCAGCCGCTGGCCACGCCTCAGCGAGTGTCGCACATCGCGTTGATGCGAACGGCGCACGGCGACGCCACCGTGCTGCCCGATCCGCTCGGACCACTGTGTGCCAGCGCCGGAGTCGCAGCGCCCGACACGCGCGGCGGACACTTCTTCGCCGACTTCGGCACGTTTCGCCTCAAGCGCGAGCGCCACGGCGAGTTCGATGACTACACCGTCTACTGCGACGACGTCGACGCGCGCGCGCCGTTCGCGCGCCCTGCCATCGACGCGCTCCCCGCGGGCTGGCTCGACACGCTGCCCGGCCTGCTGATCGCCGCGGTCCACATCGCGCTGTTGCCGGCGCGCGAGATGCCCGACGGCACGGCCGCTGCAGCGGCCGCGTTCGGCGCGAACGAATTCGCCGGCGCATCGATCGCCGACGGAGCGGCTCGCGCCTTCACCGACTTTCGCGTCGACGAGCGCGGCTTCACGCGCGTTCTGGTGATCGACAGCGCGCTCACCCCTGCCCACGCCGGCCGCGTGGTGCAACGCCTGATCGAGGTGGAGGTCTACCGGATGGTGGCGATGCTCGCGTTTCCGCTGGCGCACACGAGCGCCGCCGAACTCGACCGGGTGGAGGCCGCACTCGGCACGCTGGTCGCGAGACTCGAGGCGGCGCCCGTGCAGGAGGAACCGGCGCTGCTCGGTGAGGTGAGCCGGCTCGCCGGCACCGTGGAGCGCATCGCGGCCTCGGTGGGCTTTCGCTTCGGTGCGGCGCATGCCTACCACGCGCTGGTGCGCCAGCGTGGTACCGAGTTGCGCCAGCAGCGCCTGCCGGGCCTGCAGACGCTCACCGCGTTCCTCGAGCGTCGCTTCGACCCCGCGATGGCGTTCTGCGAGAGCGTCGGGCGGCGCATCGAGTCGGTGGCCGAGCGCATCGCTCGCGCCAGCGCGCTGTTGCGCACCCGCGTCGAGATCGAGCGCGAACGCCACAACCAGGAGCTGCTCGCGACGATGAACCGGCGCGCCAGACTGCAGCTGCACCTGCAGCAGACGGTCGAGGGCCTGTCGGTGGCGGCGATCACCTATTACGGTGCCGGCATTGCCCACTACCTGTTCGTCGCGGCGAGGGCCGTCGGCTGGCCGGTGGACCCGGAACTGGCCACGGGGCTGGCGATCGTCCCGATCGCCATCGCGGTGACACTCGGCGTGCGTCACATCCGCGCAGGCATCCGCAGGCGGCTCGGCGGCGCATAGACGGCCGCGCCGGTTCGCCGCCCGCCACCCCGAGTGCGCCGGCGCATCACGCCGTGCTACACCCCGAAGCCGTCGTCGGCGGCGATCACCGCGCCGTTGACGAACCCCGACCGGTCCGAGGCGAGCAGCAGCAGCACGCCGTCGAGGTCCTCGGGTTTGCCGACGCGTCGGCGCGGCAGCATGCGAATCAGTTTCTGCCCGGCCTCGGTCTGCCAGTGGTGCGTGTTGATCTCGGTCTCGATGTAGCCGGGGCAGATCGCGTTGACGTTGATGTTGTGGCGCCCCCACTCGAGGGCCATCGCCTTCGTCATCTGCACCACCGCGGCCTTGCTCATGCAATAGACGCCGATCTGCGCGAGCACGCGCAGCGCCGCCATCGACGCGATGTTGACGATGCGTGCCTGGCGGTGCGGATCGGACCTGGAGCGCGCGATCATCCGGCGTCCGACCTCCTGCGCGACGAAGAACGCGCCGCGCGTGTTGGTGCCGAAGACGAAGTCGTAGTCCTCGGGCGTCACGTCGACGAGCCGCTGCGTCGTGCTCACGCCCGAGTTGTTCACCAGGATGTCGATCGGGCCGGCGTCGTTCTCGGCCTGCTCGACCGCCGCCCGGATGCTCGCCGCGTCGGTCACGTCGAGCGCCACCACGTGCGCATCGCCGCCAGCAGCCTCGATCTCGGCGCGCAACTCCTTCAGGCGTTCGACGCGCCGCGAGGCGAGCACCACCTGCGCGCCGTTGTCGGCGAGCACGCGCGCGAAGCGCGCGCCCAGCCCGCTGGAGGCGCCGGTGACGAGTGCGGTCTTGCCGTCGAGATCGAAGCGGGTGGGCACGATGGACTCTCCTGTTCGAGGCGGGGGCGGCTCGGCCACGATGTTAGCCGATGCCGCGCAGCACTCGCCGCCGCCCTGTGTAGAACGCGCCGGCGCACCGCGCGCCGTTTGCACGCCATTGCCGGTTTCCGGGACAATCGTGGCCGCTGCACGATTCATCGAAGACATCCGGAGAGCCCATTTCATGGACATCGAACGCGAGTCGATGGAGTTCGACGTCGTGATCGTCGGCGGCGGACCCGCCGGCCTCGCAGCCGCAATCCGTCTGAAACAGCTCGCCGCCGGAAAGGGCAACGAGATCGGCGTGTGCGTCATCGAAAAGGGTTCGGAGATCGGCGCGCACATCCTGTCGGGTGCAGTCATGGACCCGCGCGCCATCGACGAGTTGCTGCCCGACTGGCGCGAGCGCGGCGCGCCGCTGAACACCGCGGTGGCCGAAGACCGCTTCATGTTCCTGTCGGAGACCGGCGCGCGGCAGGTGCCGAACTGGATGCTGCCGGCGTGCTTCACGAACCATGGCAACTACGTGGTGCGCCTGGGCGACGTGGTGCGCTGGCTGGGCGAGCAGGCCGAGGCGCTGGGGGTGGAGATCTTCCCCGGCTTCGCCGCCGCCGAAGTGCTCTACCACGCCGACGGCTCGGTCAAGGGTGTGGCCACCGGCAACATGGGCGTCGGCCGCGACGGCCAGCCCACCGGCAGTTTCCAGCCGGGCATGGAACTGCACGCGAAATACACCTTCTTCGCCGAGGGCTCGCGCGGCCACCTGGGCAAGCAGTTGATCGCCAGGTTCGCGCTCGACGCCGGGCGCGATCCGCAGAGCTACGGCATCGGCCTGAAGGAGTTGTGGGAGGTCGAGCCGTCGAAGTCGAAGCCCGGGCTCGTGATCCACACCGCGGGCTGGCCGCTGGACAACGCCACCTACGGCGGCTCGTTTCTCTACCACCTGGCCGACAACAAGGTGGCGATCGGCTACGTGGTGGGGTTGAACTACCGCAATCCGTACCTGTCGCCGTACGAGGAATTCCAGCGCTACAAGACGCACCCGGCGATCCGCGGCTTCCTCGAAGGCGGCAAGCGACTCGCATACGGCGCGCGCGCGATCACCGCGGGCGGCCTGAACGCGCTGCCGAAGTTCGTCTTCCCGGGCGGCTGCCTGATCGGGTGCGACGCCGGATTCCTGAACGGCTCGCGGATCAAGGGCAGCCACGCCGCCATCGCCACGGGCATGCTCGCCGCCGAAGCCGCCTTCGAGGCCCTCGTCGCCGGACGCTCGGGCGACGCGTTGACCGCCTTGACCGAGGCCTTCCGTGGCTCGTGGCTGCACGACGAACTGCATCGTGCGCGCAACTTCAAGCCGGCGATGGGCAAGGGTCTGTGGCTCGGCACGCTGCTGGTGGGCATCGACCAGGTGCTGTTCCGCGGCAAGGCGCCGTTCACGCTGCACACGACGAAACCCGACCACACGTACCTGCTGCCCGCCGCCGACTGCCAGCCGATCCCGTATCCGAAGCCGGACGGCAGGCTCAGCTTCGATCGCCTCTCGTCGGTGTTCATCTCGAACACCAACCACGAGGAGAACCAGCCGATCCACCTGACGCTGAAGGATCCTTCGGTGCCGGTCAGGGTGAACCTGGCGCGCTATGCCGGGCCCGAGCAGCGCTACTGCCCGGCCGGCGTCTACGAATTCGTGCGCGACGACGACGGCACCGACCGCCTGCAGATCAACGCGCAGAACTGCGTGCACTGCAAGACCTGCGACATCAAGGATCCGACCCAGAACATCGTCTGGGTCGCACCCGAGGGCGGCGGCGGGCCGAACTACGCCGGCATGTGACAGAGGCGCTGCGCCGGGCGTCCGTGAAGCCGCAAACGCACGCGCAGCCAGGCCGCCCGCCCGCCGCGCAGCCTGCTCAGATCGGCTTCTTCAGGAACAACGCGCCACGGATCTGCCCGGGCTCGTAGCCGGTTGCGCGGTCGGCCGGATACAGCGCGTGCAGCTTCGCCCTGACCGGCTCGCTCAGCCTGTCGACGCTGCCGTGGCACTGCACGCAAAGCGCCTGCGTAGGCAGGGCCCGGGCATAGCGGAAGACCTGCCGGCCGCCTTCGTCGACCACCTGCCACGTCTCCAGCGCCGAGGCAGCAGCGCCGGCAGCCGCCTGCGCATCGAAGCGCTCGAGGGCACTGCGCTCCCAGGCATCGGGCACGCCCTTCGGGTTGCGATTGCGCAGGCTCGCGCGACGCACGTTCCAGCCCGAGCGCTCGGAGGCCGCGCGCGCCATCTGCGGCGCCTTCTCGCGACAGACCTCGATCGCACCGGCTGGCCCGCTGCGGTTCAACTCGTCGGTGAGCACGGTCAGCAGGTTGGCCGGCACCGTGGCAGCCAGGTTGCGCGCCTGCTCCAGGTAACCGGGCGGCGCGGCAGCCGGCGTGCCCGGCGGAGCCGCGCATCCGGCGAGCAGCAACGCAGCCAGCGCGGGCATGGCAAAGGACACCGGGTGCTTCATCGGGATTTCCTCCTCGGTGGCGACATTGGACGAGCGCCCGTTCCCGGGCGCTCGCGCGTATTGGGCGCAGTTCGCGCCGCCCCGTCTATAACCATTGAGGGGTAGGGGCCGCGTACCCCAGGGAGTGTCGTCCGGCAGAAACGTTTCGCGCCGGTGTTGCCGGCGCGAAACGATCGGGACAGGACGGGAGAGGAATCTACTGGCCGAACTGGCGCGCACGCCGCTGGCCGCCGCGCCCCCCGCCACCTTCGCGGTCGCCGCCGTAGCCGCCGCCACCACCGCCACCGTAGCCACCGCCACCGCTGCGGCCACCTCCGCCACCGCCACCGTAGCCACCGCCACTGCTGCGGCCACCTCCGCCATAGCCGCCGCCACCACCGCCACCGCGGCCGAAACCGCCGCCGCCGGATTGTTCGCGCGCCTCGTTCACGACCAGGCTGCGGCCTTCGAGCGAATGGCCGTTCAGGGCGCGAATGGCGGCCTGCGCGGCTTCGTCGGAAGCCATGGTGACGAAGCCGAAACCGCGCGAACGGCCGGTTTCGCGGTCGGTGACGATCTTGGCGTCGATCACTTCACCGTGATTGCCGAATAGCTGCGACAGCTGCGCGTCGGTGGCGCGCCACGGCAGGTTGCCCACGTAGATCTTGGTTCCCATCGAAACTCGTTCCTCGGACCGTTGGACTCATTGCATTTCGAGGGACACCTGAGCGAGCAAACCGGGAAATGCAATACCGCGGACCGGCTCACCAGTCCGTTTTTCGACTTTGCCACAAACGTCCTCAAATGCACAGTGGCGCACATGGCTTGAAAAGATCCGGATACTGTATAAAAATACAGATTCCGAATCCACCAGCCCGGAGCCCCCGATGCGGGATCTCACCGCGCGCCAGCAACAGATCCTGGCGCTGATCAGGCAACACATCGCCGACACCGGCTTTCCGCCGACTCGCGCCGAAATCGCCGCGCAACTGGGCTTTCGTTCGCCCAACGCTGCCGAAGAACACTTGAAGGCGCTGGCGCGCAAGGGCGTGATCGAACTCGCCTCGGGCGCCTCGCGCGGCATTCGCCTGAAGCTGCTCCCCGATTCGGTCGACGAGACCCCGCGAGCGGTGCAGATCGCGCTCAGCCTGCCGCTGGTCGGGCGGGTGGCTGCCGGCAGTCCGATCCTCGCGCAAGAGCACATCGAGGCCAGCTACGCGATCGATCCGGACCTGTTCCACGACAAACCCGACTACCTGTTGAAGGTGCGCGGCATGAGCATGCGCGACGCCGGCATCTTCGACGGCGACCTGCTCGCGGTGCGCCGCGCCGCCGAAGCGCGCAACGGCCAGGTCGTCGTCGCCCGCGTCGGCGACGACGTCACCGTCAAGCGCTGGCGCCGCAAGGGCCACACGATCGAATTGCTGCCCGAAAATCCCGATTTCGAACCCATCGTCATCGACAGCCGCAGCGACGCCTTCACGCTCGAAGGCATCGCGGTCGGCCTGTTGCGCGGCGGCAAGGCCTTGTGAGGCAACGATGTCATCGGTCCTGCCCGCGGCGGTCTGGCGTGCCAGCCAACTCGGCCATGCCGGCATCGCCGCCGTGTCCAGCGGGTTCCCGGCGCTCGACGCCGAACTGCCCGGTGCAGGCTGGCCGGCAAGCATGCTCACCGAGCTGATCGGTCGCGAATCGGGCATCGGCGAACTGCGCCTGCTGGTGCCGCTGCTGCGCCAGCTCACCCGCGAGCACCGCTTCGTCGTGCTGCTGGCGCCGCCGCTGCAGCCCTATGCCCCGGCACTCGCCAGCCACGGTATCGACCTCGATTACCTGCTGATCGTGCAGGCGCCCAACGCCGCCGATCGCCTGTGGGCCGTCGAGCAAACGCTGAAGAGCGCCGCCTTCGGTGCCCTGCTTGCCTGGCTGCCGCAGGAGCGCACCCGCCCCGAGCATCTGCGCCGCATGCAGTCGGCTGCCCGGCCCGCCAGCGGCCCGGTGTTTCTCTTCCGGCCACTGGCGGCACAGTTCGAAGCCTCGCCCGCGCCGCTGCGCCTGCTGCTGCTGCCGCGCCCCGACCAGCGGCTGTCGGTACAGATCCTCAAGCGTCGCGGCCCGGTGATGGCCGATCCGATCCTGGTCGACCTTCCGCAGCCAGTTGCAACGATCCGCCCGCGCGTCAGCACGCTCGCGGCAACCCACGAGCCCCATCCGATGCGCACGATCCACGCCTGTCACGACCCCTCGCGCGTGGGCACGCTCAATTAGAACACGCATTCCCGGCGGCATCCGTCCCAGGACCATGTGGTGGTTCGGCCTGTTCTTCGACCGGCTCTCGCTCGATGCCGTCCGCTGCGGGGCGCCGGCCTCCGGGTCCCAGCCGCTGGCGATCTGCAACCGGCTGCTGATCCTCGACGCCGATGACCATGCCCGCACGCTGGGAGTCATGCCCGGCATGAAGCGCGTCACCGCACTGGCACTCGCTCCCACCCTGCTCGTGTGCGAGCGTGATCACGCGGGGGAGCAGGCAGCCCTTGACTCGCTGGCTGCCTGGGCACTGCAGTTCACACCCGCGGTCAGTTTGCAGCCCGATCTGCCGTTCGGCGAGCTCGACGACACGCCCTGTCCATGCGGCCTGCTGCTCGAAGTGGCACCCAGCCTGCGCTGCTTCGGCGGAGCCGGCGCCTTGCTCGCGCAATTGCGCCACGGCCTGCAGTCGCTCGGGTTTCAGGCACGCATCGGTGCAGCGCCGAATGCTGCAGCAGCCTGGCTGTTTGCACGCCATCGCGACGGTCTGCAAGCCGGCCAGACCCGACTCGAAGCTGCCTTGCGCAAGTTGCCGGCAGCGCTTCTGGCGCGCAGCCGGGCGCAGCGCGAAATGCTCGAAGCGATCGGCGCATATCGCGTCGACGACCTGCTCGCGCTGCCGCGCGCCGGCCTCGCGCGCCGCTGCGGGCGCGCGCTGCTCGACGAACTCGACCGCGCGCTCGGGCGCCAGCCCGAGCCGCGCCGCTGGTTCGAGGCGCCTGCGCGCTTCGAGACGCGCCTGGAGCTGCTGGCCCGCGTGGAACACGCCGAGATGCTGCTGTTCGCCGCGCGGCGCCTGCTCGAACGGCTCGCCGGATGGCTGGCGGCGCGTCACTGCGCGGTACGCGGGTTCGAACTGCACGCCGAGCACGAGCGACATGGCGCAAGCGGGCAACACACCGATACGCTGCTGATCATCCGGCTCGCCGAGCCGAGCCGCGATACCGGGCGGCTGTGCGCGCTGCTGCGCGAGCGGCTGGCGGTCACCCGGCTGGCGGCACCGGTACGCGCGCTGTGTCTGTGCTGCGACGAGATCGTGCCGCTGCCCGCAACGAGCGCCCTGCTTTTCCCGGGCACCGACACTGCGCCCGAAAGCCTGTCACGACTGGTCGAGCGGCTGCAGGCACGGCTCGGCTCGCGCCAGGTGCAACGTCTGACGCTGGTGGCCGATCATCGCCCCGAGATCGCCTACCGGATCGAAGTGGCCGACGCGCCCGCGCAGCAACCGTCAGCGAGCGTGCGGCCGCCGGCTGCCGCGGCTCGCCCGGCCCTGCCCGCGCGCCGCCCCCGCGAGCCCGGGCCGATCGCCAACGCTCCGGTGGCCTGCCTGCCGAGGCCCTTGTGGCTGCTGCACCAACCGATGGCGATCGGTGAGCGCCACAATCGACCCTGGTGGCATTCGGCGTTCACCCTGCTGGCCGGTCCGGAACGGATCGAAGGCGGCTGGTGGGACGCTTCGCTGGTGCAGCGCGACTACTTCATCGCCGAAGACGAGCATCACGCGTTGTACTGGATCTACCGCGAACGCCTGGCACCCGACGATGCGCGCCACGGCTGGTTCGTGCACGGGCGATTCGGTTAAACCCTGTTCACAGCGTCGAGTGACGCAATCCGTCGCGCCGCTCCGCACGCACCTGGCAATCGACGCAGCGCAGTGCCATCGGGCTGGCACGCAGCCGTTCGAACGGAACCTCCACGCCGCAATCGATGCACACGCCGTAGGTGCCCTCTTCGGCCCGGCGCAGCGCACCGCGCAGTCCGCGCCATTCGTCGATGTCGCGCAACGCCTCGGACATCTCGATCTCGCCTTCGACGAGAATCGACGACAGGTCGCCGCTGTCGCCGATGCGCTCGAACGCCGAGAATTCCTCCGACGCCTGGCCGAGCTTGCGCGCGATTTCTTCTTCGAGCACTGCGAGCCGTTGCCGGATCTGGCTGAGCAGCTCGCCGAGCTGGGCGTCCGACAACGGCATTCCGGTCTCCCGAGGGCAATCCGGCCATCGTACGGCCGACCCCGAAGCCCGCCTTGACGCCGGTCAAGCGCCCCCGGGCGGCGAACGCCGGTCAAAGTGGCGCTCCCGCAACCGGGTAGAACACGGGTATAAACGCGACGATGAACGACGCCCGCACTCTCCCGCCCTCGGCAGCCGTGGCCCAGCTGCTGCTTTGCACGATCTGGGGCCTCGGCCAGGTCGCCACGAAAGTGGGCAACTCCGGCATCTCGCCGATCTGGCAGGCCGCGCTGCGCTCGATCGGCGCAACGCTGCTGCTGGCAGGCTGGATCGCGTGGCGGCGCATCCCGCTGGGCGAACGCAACGAGACGCTGGTGCCCGGCGTCATCGCCGGGCTGCTGTTCGGCCTCGAATTCGTGTTCCTGTTCGTCGGACTGGTCTACACCACTGCGGTGCGCGCGGTGCTGCTGCTGTACGCCGCACCGTTCTTCGTTGCGCTGGGTGCACACTTCTTCGTGCCCGGCGACCGCATCACGCGCAACAAGCTGCTCGGCCTGTCAGCGGCCTTCGCCGGTCTGCTGCTGGCATTCGGCGACCGTCTCACGCTGCCCGACGAACATGCACTGGTGGGCGACCTGCTGTGCCTGGGCGCCGCATTCATGTGGGGCGCGACCACGGTGCTGATCAAGGCCAGCGCACTACGCCGCGCCCCGCCCGAAACCACGCTCCTCTACCAGCTCGCGATCTCGGCGGTGCTGATGGTGGCGCTGTCGTACGCGTTCGGCGAACCGGGCATCTTCGCGCCCACCCCGATCGTCTGGGCCGCACTCGCGTTCCAGACCGTGGTCATCGCCTGGGCCAGCTACACCGTCTGGTTCTGGCTCGTCGCGCGCTATCGGGCCACGACGCTGCACGCCTTCACCTTCCTCACCCCGCTGTTCGGCGTGCTGGCCGGCGCGCTGCTGCTCGGCGAACCGGTCAGCCCCACGCTGATCGCCGCCCTCGCGCTGATCGCCACCGGCATCGTCCTCGTGAACCGCGCCTGAACATCGGCCGGAGGCGTTGGCCGGGGCGCGCTGTGCCGCACGCGCAGGGGCCAACGCGCCCCGGCCGATGTTCAGGCGTATACTGGTTTTTCATACAGTTCATGCCTGATGCTGCCCCCCTACGCCGAGCTGCTCTGCGCCAGCAACTTCTCGTTCCTCCGCGGCGCCTCCCACCCCGAAGAGCTGGTCGATCGCGCCCACGCGCTCGGCTACGCTGCACTCGCGATCACCGACGAATGCTCGCTCGCCGGCGTGGTGCGTGCGCACCAGCGCGCGCGCGAAGTCGGCCTGCCGCTGCTCGTCGGCGCGCAGTTCTCGCTGAACGAGGCCTTCGGCGGCGATTCGCGGCTGGTGCTGATCGCCGCCTCGCGCAACGGCTACGGCAACCTCTCGGAACTGATCACCCGCGCGCGCATGCGCGCCGACAAGGGGCGCTACCGCCTGCTCGCCGACGACCTCGCCGACGGGCTCGACGACTGCCTCGCGCTGCTGGTGCCCTCGCCGGCCATCGCCGTCGATCCGGCAGTCGCATCGCCCGCGCCGCCGCCCGATTCGCCGTGCGCGCAACTGCTGCGCGATACGCGCTTCCTGCGCGAGCGCTTCGACGGCCGCTGCTGGCTCGGCGTGCCGCAGCTGATGCGCGGCCACGACGCGGCGCTGCTCGAGAGCACGCGACGCATCGCCGCCGCCACCGGCCTGTCGCGGGTGGCGGTGGGCGACGTCCTCTATCACCTGCGCTCGCGCAAGGCGCTGCAGGACACGCTCACCGCCATCCGCCTGAGCACGCCGCTGGCCGCGCTCGGCTACGCGCTGGCGTCCAACGCCGAACAGCACCTGCGCAGCCGGCTGCGGCTCGCGCGCCTGTATCCGGCGACGCTGCTCGAAGAAACGCTCGAAGTCGCCGCGCGCTGCCGCTTCTCGCTCGACGAACTGCGCTACGAGTATCCCGAGGAGATCGTTCCGCCCGGTCACTCGCCGGCGAGCTGGCTGCGCACGCTGGTCTTCGACGGCGTGCCGGGGCGCTACCCCGACGGCCTGCCGCCGGCGGTGGCCGTGCAGCTCGAACACGAGCTGGCGCTGATCGCCGAACTGAAGTACGAGCCCTACTTCCTCACCGTCGCCGACATCGTGCAGTTCGCGCGCGGCCGCGGCATCCTGTGCCAGGGCCGCGGCTCGGCGGCCAACTCCGCGGTCTGCTACTGCCTGGGCATCACCGAGGTCGACCCGGCGCGCGCCAGCGTGCTGTTCGAGCGCTTCGTCAGCCGCGAACGCAACGAGCCTCCGGACATCGACGTCGACTTCGAGCACCAGCGCCGCGAGGAGGTCATCCAGTACCTGTACACGAAGTACGGTCGCCACCGCGCCGCGCTCACCGCCACCGTGATCAGCTACCGCTCGCGCTCGGCGCTGCGCGACGTCGGGCGGGCGCTTGGCATCGACGCGCAGCGCATCGAACAGCTGGCGCGCGCGCACCAGTGGTGGGACCGCAGCGTGCAGACCGAGCGGCTGCGCGAAGCCGGTTTCGATCCTTCGTCGATCGTTGCACGCCAGTGGCTCGAACTGGCCGGCGCGCTGCGCGGCTTTCCGCGCCACCTGTCGCAGCACACCGGCGGCTTCGTGATCGCGCGCGATGCGCTCACCCGGCTGGTGCCGGTGGAGAACGCAGCGATGCCCGGGCGCAGCGTGATCGAGTGGGACAAGGACGACCTCGACGCGCTCGGCCTGCTCAAGGTCGACGTGCTGGCGCTGGGCATGCTCAGCGCGATCCGCCGTGCACTCGACCTCGTCGGGCAACGGCGCGGACAGCCATTTCGCATCCAGGACATCCCGGCCGAAGACCCGGCCACTTACGAGATGATCTCGCGCGCCGACACGATCGGCGTGTTCCAGATCGAGTCGCGCGCGCAGATGAGCATGCTGCCCAGGCTGCGTCCGCGCCGCTTCCACGACCTGGTGATCGAGGTCGCGATCGTGCGTCCCGGCCCGATCCAGGGCGGCATGGTGCACCCGTACCTGCGCCGCCGCATGGGCCTCGAGCCGGTCGTCTATCCGCGCGACGAGATCCGCCCCGCGCTCGAGCGCACGCTCGGCGTGCCGATCTTCCAGGAGCAGGTGATGCAGGTGGCGATGCTCGCGGCCGGCTTCTCGGGCGGCGAGGCCGACGCGCTGCGCCGCGCAATGGCGGCCTGGCGGCGCAAGGGCGGACTCGAGCCGTTCGAGCAGCGCGTCATCGACGGCATGCTCGCACGTGGTTACCGGCGCGAGTTCGCCGAGGCGATCTTCCGGCAGATCCGGGGCTTCGGCGAGTACGGCTTCCCCGAGAGCCACGCAGCCAGCTTCGCGCTGCTGGTCTACGTGTCGGCCTGGATCAAGCGGCACGAGCCGGCGGCCTTCCTCGCCGCGTTGCTGAACAGCCAGCCGATGGGTTTCTACGCGCCGGCGCAACTGGCGCGCGATGCGCGCGAGCACGGCATCGAAGTGCGCGGCGTCGACGTGCTCGTCAGCGACTGGGACAGCACGCTCGAGGAACGGTCGTCGATCGACACCCTGACCGGCGATGCCGCGGCCGGCGACGCTGCGCCGTGCGCACCGACCTGGGTCGCCCCCGCCGACGGCAGCGCGGTCGACTGGCGCCCACAGCCCGCGGTACGCCTGGGCCTGAACCGCGTGCGCGGCCTGTCACAAGCCGGCGCGCAACGGCTGCTCGATGCCCGCGCCGCGCGCCGGCGCGAGCGTGGCGACGACTTCGCGTTCGACAGCGTCGAAGACCTGGCCCGCGAGGCGCGCCTGGACGCCCGTGAATTGCAGGCGCTGGCGCAGGCCGACGCGTTGTGCCAGCTCGCGGGACACCGCGCACAGGCGCACTGGGAGGCGAGCGCGATCCGCCCGATGCCCGCGCTGCTGGCCGATACGCGCTTCGACGAAATGCCGGCGCGCCTGCCCGCACCGTCCGAGGGCCGCGAGATCGTCGCCGACTACCGCGGCCTGGGCATCCCGATGGGCCGCCATCCACTGGCGCTGCTGCGCCCACGGCTGGCGCGCCTGCACGTGTCCACCGCCGAGGCGCTGCGCGCATTCCCCGATGGACGATCCGCGCGCGCCAGCGGTCTGGTCACGCATCGCCAGCGCCCGGAAACTGCGAATGGCACGATCTTCGTCACGCTGGAAGACGAGACCGGCGCGGTCAACGTCATCGTCTGGTCGCGCGTGTTCGAGCGCCAGCGCCGTGAGGTGCTCGGCGCGCGACTGATGACCGTCTACGGCACCTGGCAGTGCGACACCGGCACCGGCGGCCAGATCAGCCACCTGGTGGCGCAGCGCATCGTCGACCACAGCGCGCTGCTGGGCGAACTGGTCGTCGGCAGCCGCGATTTCCGCTAA
>JAANMY010000333.1_pt1 | contig 67391 bp, 70 predicted proteins | sample 7279691 | NCBI WGS metagenome assembly JAANMY01 (sample SAMN14094543, study PRJNA606508) | bioreactor metagenome | isolation source: A lab-scale SPAN reactor treating ammonium-rich wastewater day 388 | place: Ireland: Galway | collected 2018-02-07 | reverse complement strand
GGGCGTACCGCGACGCGCTGCCCGGGGGCCGCGTTCTCAACGCCGGGCCCGGCCTGGTGGACCACACCCGCCGGCTCGTGACCGAGGGTGATGGGCGTGCGCGCAACGGGGGAGTGCCCGGCCACGAAGTGGACATCGGAACCGCACACGCCGCAGGCGTGAACCTTGACCAGCACCTGCCCGTAGCCGGGTGAGGGGACGGGCACCTCGTCGAGCCTGAGCGGCTCACCGGGCTGGTGCATGCGGGCGGCAAGCATGGTCTCGGCCAATTCAGTCGCTCCGTCAGCGGGCGGCGACGCCGGCAAGCCCGGCGAGCACCGCATCGGCCTCGGCAACCATGGAGCGAACGACGTCGGCGGCGCCTTCGATGGAATGGATGACGCCGGAGACCTGGCCGGCGGGCATCATGCCGCGTTCGGTGTTTCCGCCCTCGACAGCTGCCTGTACGTTTTCCCAGTTCTTCTGGAGCTGGATGGGGAAGCGGTCGATTTCTGCTTCGCGGCCGGCCCACTGTTCGGTGTAGGGATTCTTGATCACGCGCGCGGTTTTGCCGGTGTAGACGCGGGTGACGATGGTGTCCTCTTCGCTCGCCCTGACGATGCCTTCCTTGTAGTTCTGGTGGCCCGCGGCTTCGCGGGTGGCGACGAAGCGGGTCCCCACCACGGCCGCCGATGCACCCAGGGCAAGGGCGGCGACAAGGCCGCGGCCATCGGCGATACCCCCGGCCGCGGCCACAGGAACGGGCTTGATGGCATCGACGACAGCGGGCACGAGGGGGAAGGTGGCGACGCGGCCCGTGTGCCCGCCGGCCTCGGTGCCCTGGGCGACGACGATGTCGACCCCGGCCTCGGCACAGCGCACGGCCTGGCGAACGTTGCCAATCATGGCAAGAACCTTCATGCCCCGGCGGTGCATTTCCTCAACCAGGGGGCCCGGGCTTCCGAGCCCCGAGACGAAGATGGGGACTTTCTCGTCGAAGATGACCTGCATCAGCTCGTCGACGCCGGGGGCGCCTTCGGCGAGGAGGAGGTCAACGCCAAAGGGGCGGTCCGTCAGCGAGCGGACGCGCTGGATCTCGTCACGGAGCTGGGCCGGGGGCCAGAAGGCGGCGCCCAGGATGCCAACGCCCCCCGCGTTGGAGACGGCGGCAACGAGGTCCGAGGAGGAGACGGTGCCCATCCCGGCAAGGATGATGGGGTGCTCGATTCCGAGCATTTCAGTGATTGCCGTGCGCATGTTGGCCTCCTACTGGCCGGTGAACTTTGGCTGGCGCTTTTCGATGAAGGCCGCGGCGGCCTCGCGGAGGTCGTCGCTGTCCATCGAGATGGCTTCAAGGAAGGTGGACGCGTCCAGGGCCTGGTCGACCTGGGCGCGGAGGACGCGGTTCATGGAGTACTTGGTCCAGCGAATCGCCTTGGGGGCGCCGAGGGCGAGGCGATCGGCCCAGGCGAGGGCTGTCGGCAGGACCTGGTCCTGGGGTACGGCGCGGTTGACGAGGCCAAGGCGTTCGCCTTCGGCGCCGGTGACCCAGTCGCCGAGGAGGAGGTATTCCTTGGCGCGCGCCCAGCCGACGAGCAGGGGCCAGATGATGACGCCGCCGTCGCCGGCGACGAGGCCCATCTTCGTGTGGGTGTCGGCGAAGCGCGCCTCTTCGCCGGCGATGATGATGTCGCAGCAGAGGGCAATGGTGGCGCCGAGGCCGGCGGCATCACCGTTGACGGCGGCGACGATGGGCTGTTCGACTTCGAGCAGGTTGTGCATGAGGGTGCGCACGGCACGGAACGGGGTGGTAGGCCCCTTCGGGAGGAAGGAGCCGTCGTCCATGGAGCGGGCATCGCCGCCGGCGCAGAAAGCGCGCCCGGCGCCGGTGAGCACGATGGCGCGGAACGATTCGTCGCTGCCGAGCTCGTGGAAGACCCGTTCGAGCTCGCTGTGCATGTCGTTGTCGATGGCATTGCGGCGTTCGGGCCGGTTGAGAGTGACGAGGGCGACGTCGTTCTCGCGGCGCTCAACGGTGATGTAGCGGTAGTCGTCGTAGGTGGGCAATTGAGTTCCTTCCGTGTTGGTGCTGGTTGGGGTTAGAGGGAGCCGGCCCGTTCCCGTTCGATGAGGAGCCGGCGCAGGATCTTGCCGGATGGGTTGCGCGGGATGGCGTCGACGAAGACGAGCGCGCGCACGTGATGGATCGGGTTGACGCGTTCGTTGACGAAGGCGATGAACGCTTCGGCGTCGGCGGTCGCGCCTGGTGCGAGGACGACGCAAGCGAGTGGGATCTCGCCGGCCTCGATGTCGGCGCGCGGGATGACGGCTACGTCGGCGATGGCCGGGTGAGTGAGGAGGACGGCTTCGAGGTCGGAAGGGGCGACCTGGTGGCCCTTGTAGCGGATCATCTCCTTGAGGCGGTCTACCAGGATGAGATAGCCGTCCTCGTCGAAGCGGCCGAGGTCGCCGGTACGAAGCCAGCCATCGGGCATGAGGCATTCGGCGGTCGCCTCGGGGCGGCGCCAGTAACCGCGCATTACCTGTGGGCCGCGAACCCAGACTTCGCCCTGGCCGCCAACGGGCACATCCTGTCCGGTTTCGATGTCGACGAGGCGTTGCTCTGTATCTGGGAGGGGCGGGCCAACGGTGCCGCGCTTGATGCGATGGAGGGGGTTGATGTTGGTGGCGGCCGTCCCTTCGGAGAGGCCGTAGGGCTGGCAGACGGGGATGCCGAAGACCGACTCAGCCTCGTCCCAGAGGTCGGGCGGGGTGGCCGCCGCCCCGGTGACGATGAGCTTTGTGTAGCCGGTGAGGGCGGGCGCGCCCGCCTTGCGCGCGGCAATGAGGCCACGCAGCGCCGGCGGCGGTGAGAAGAGCGTGTGGACCTGGTACTCGCCGGAGAGCTGCAGGATGAGGGCGGGGTCGAACCGCGGGATGATGACCTGCGGGAGCCCCATGGCGAAGGCCTGGCCCATGATGGCGGCAAAGCCGTAGACGTGGAAGAAGGGCATGTAGTTGAGGAGGCCGGAATAGGGCGGGCTCATGCCCGAGGCAAGCGTCTGGCGAAGGTTTGCGACGAGGTTGAAGTGCGAAAGCATGACGCCCTTTGGGGAGCCGGTGGTACCGCTGGAGAGGACGAGGGCGGCGATGTCCTCGCGGGCGGAGATGGCAACGGGGTCAGCGCCGCCGGGGAGGGAGTCGAGGACGGACCAGAAGTCGTCGAGGACATGGACGGCGCGCAGGGAGGGGGTGTGCGCGCGGAGCGCCTCGATTACGGGGCGGGTCTCGGAGGAGACGAAGGCCACCGTTGGCTCGGCATCCTGGAGGACAGGCTGAAGCTCGGCCGGGAGCAGGAGAGGGTTCACCGGCACAACGGTAGCGCCGGCCATCATGGCGCCGTAAAGGGCGACGGCGTAGGCGGTGGAGTTGGGGGCCAGGAAGACGACGCGATCGCCGTGGGCGACGTCGCTACGGAGCAGGCGAGAGGCGCGGCGGGCGGCCTCGTGGACCTGGGCGAAGGTGCGGGTTTCGCCGCCGGGCGAGATAAGCGAGGGTCGGCCGGGATGGCGGGCGGCGGCCTGTTCGAGGTAGTGGAAGAGGGGCACTTCAGGGTAAGGGTGGAGGGAGTACCAGGGGCTGGTTGTCATGGGTCTTCCCCGGAAAGTGATCGCTCACTAACATGTACGCTGACGGGAGCCGCCTGTCAATACCGCGGCGGGGCAATTTCGCGAAATGCGGCGTTGTGCTCACCGGGCGGGTGGCCAATAGTCTGAGAAGAGCCCTTCAAGGAGAAGCCGTGGCCACACCGGAAGGCAAGCCATCGCGGGCAAACGGCCGGGAGCGCGGGGGCGTGAGGCGGAAGAGCATTCTCCTGGCGGCCGAGCGGCTGTTCGCTGAACGAGGATACGCCCGCACCTCGATGCGGGAGATTGCGGGCGCGGTGGGCGTCACCGATGCGGCGCTCTACAAGCACTTCGAATCGAAGCGTGAGATCCTGGAGGTGCTCTACGAGGAGCGCGGGTTCTTCCGGGCGATGGACGAGCTGGAGAGCCTGAGCGGGAAGCTCAACTTCGAAGAGCAGTTCCGGCGAAACACCAACGCGAGCACGGCCCTCTGGGAGGCGAATGCCGACTTCCTCCGCGTGATCTTCACGGAGGCGCTGATAGGCGATGCGATGGCGCTCGACGCTCACCTTGAGCTGATGAGCCGTTGGCGCCGCGGGATTGAGCGCCTGTTCCTGATCTACGCCGGGCGAGGAGATGCGGACCCGGCCGACGCGCCGGTCTTTGCGCGGCTGGTGGTCAATCTCTCGTTCGGCACGTACATGGACCGCCTGCTCCAGGTCCGGCACGAGCCCGAACCGGTGACGTTTGCGGACCCGGAGTTCCGGGAGCACCTGGCAAACGGAGTGGTGCGTCTCATCGGGTCGTTCAGGCGCCCGGCCGGCGGGTAGAACAGGTCAGGACGTTGCCGCGTTGAGGGATTCGCTGACCACATGCAGGAGCTCGTCGGGGCTGTAGGGCTTGGCGATGACGCCGCGAAAGCCGTAGCTGGCGAAGTCCGACATCACGGAGTCGTTCGAATAGCCACTGGAGACGATGGCGCGGACACCGGGGTCAATGGCAATGAGCCTCTCCATGGCGGCCTTCCCGCCAATCCCCCCGGGCACGGTGAGGTCGAGCAGGACAAGGTCGAAGGGCTCGGCAGACCGCAGAGCCCGGGAGTAGAGGTCGACTGCCTCGGCGCCATCACGGGCGAGCGTCACATCGTGGCCGAAGCGGCGCAGGAGCTGACCAATGACGCGCCTGATTGACTCCTCATCGTCCATGAAAAGGATGCGTCCCGTGCCTGCCGGGGGCGTGGCCACGGGGACTTCCTCTGGCACGGCAGGTTCGTCTGCAGCGGGGAGGTAGGCGTGGAAGTGGGCGCCTCGTCCGGGCTGGGACTCAACGGCGAGGTGGCCATCGTGGCTGCGAACGATTGAGTAGGCGGCCGCCAGGCCAAGGCCGCTGCCCTTCTGCTTGGTGGTGAAGTAGGGATCGAAGATCCTGCTGATGATGTCGGCGGGAATGCCAACGCCCTCATCGCTGACCGTGACCCGGACGAAGCGCCCGGGGCCAGGGGGGAGGCCCGGGATTCCGCTTCCGCCCTCGACCTCGACATTCGCGGCGGACACGCGAATTACGCCGCCTGCGGGCATGGCCTGCTGGGCGTTGATGGCGAGGTTGCTGATGACCTGCCCCAGCTGGCCCTCATCGGCGAGGGCGGGCCAGAGGTCCGGGGGAAAATCGAATTCGCAGGTCACGTTGGCGCCAGTGAGGGCGAACATCGCGGACTGGCGGACCGATTCGGCGACTGCCATGGGCCTGCGCATGGGCGCGCCGCCCCTGGCGAAGGTCAGCAGCTGCCGTGTGAGGCTGGTGGCGCGCAGGCAGGCCTGTTCGGCCTCGCGAAGCTGGCGGGCGGCCTCGCTATCTTCGGGGAAGGACATGCGGACGAGGCCGATGTGGGTGACCAGTGCGGCGAGCGAGTTGTTGAAGTCGTGGGCGATCCCTCCAGCGAGCACTCCCAGCGCTTCAAGCTTGCTCGCCTTCTGGAGCTCGTCTTCGAGGCGCTTCTCGGCGGTGACATCGCGAAACACGAGCACCACACCCTGGATGTCGCCATCGTTGCCGCGGATGGGGGCGGCGCTGTCGTTGAGGATGTACTCAGAACCATCGCGGCTGATGAGCACGGTGTGATTGGCAAGCCCAACGGCACGGCCTGACTCGAGGGCCCTGTGCACCGGGTTTTCTGAAGGCTCGCGCGTGAATTCGTTGACGATCTGGAAGATGTCAGAGAGGGGCTGGCCGGCAGCCGAAGCCTGGTCCCAGCCGGTGAGGGCTTCGGCGACGGGATTGAGGCGCTCCACGATTCCCCGCGAGTCGGTGGTGATAACGCCATCACCGATGGAGCGCAGGGTAACGGCGAGGCGCTCGGAGGTCCGGGCCAGGTCGAGCTCGGCGCGCTTGCGCCGCACGAGGGCGCCGAGTTCGGCAGCCGCGGTAGCGACTATGGACACCATCTCAGCATCTTCCTCGCGGGCTTCGAGCAGGAAGAAGTCGAGGACGGCGAGGACTTCGCCGCGGTCGGTGATGGGCACGCCGAACCCGGCCCGGATGCCGAGCTCAGCGGCGATTGCCGACCGGGGGAAGCTGTCGGCGGGAAGCGCGGATGTATCGCGATGCCATTCGGGAGCGCGGGTCTCCCAGACCCGGCCGGGAAGACCCTGGCCCTTCGCGAAGGTGTAGCCGGCGGTCCGTTCACGGAAGATATCGATGACCGGGCCCGAGCCGTACCACACCGGGATGGGGACGATGAGGTCGCCCTCGGCCGCGGGGACCCACGCCTCACCGTAGTCCCAGCCGGTCAGCTGGCAGATCTCACGCAGGGTGAGGGCAAGGGCGGACTCGAAGTCGTCGGCTTCGGCGATGGCCTTCCCAAGGGTGAGGAGAAGCTGCACCTCGCGTTCCGCGCGGCGCTTCTCGGTGACATCGGTGGCGATGCTGATGTGGCAGGCGACCTCTCCCGAAGCGGTGCGCACGGGGGTGACGGTGTGCTCTTCGGTGTAGAGGCGGCCGTCCTTGCGGCGGTTTGTCACGTCGGCACGAAACGACTGGCCGGAAGTGATGGTGCTCCAGAACTGCTCGTAGAAGGCAGCGTCGTGCCTGCCCGACTTGAGAAGGCGGGGGTTCTGGCCGGCCACCTCATCGGCGCTGTAGCCGGTGAGCCGTTCGAAGGCCGGGTTAACGTAGAGGATGGCGCCGTTGGGGGCCGTCACCATTACCGATTCCGCCGCCTGGTGGACGGCAACCGCGAGGATGGCGTGGAGGGGGTTTGGGGCTGGAGCCTCGCTGGAGTTCCTGGCCGCGTCGCCTGCCGGTTCGCCTGGAGCGTCTAAGGCGCCACCGGACATGGTGTTTTCAGTCATCGTTCACCCGCACGCCACCAGGTGGCTCCCTAAGTCCGGAAGTATATGTCATCTATTGCGAAATTCCAACCGTCCGGAGGAGATCAGCTTGCCAGGATTGCACATTGTCGCCGGGTCTAACTACTTTCACGGAACCAGGAAGGGGCGAGCCGGCGAGCGCCCTTTGCGCTGGCCGGGCGTAGACTCCCGGTGAATCCCGAGACGCCCCGGACGGGCGAGGAGAGGCACGTTGGACCCGAACGGCTACACCGAGGCCGAGCTTCAGATTCAGCGCACCGTGCGCGAGTTCACGCGGCGGGAAGTGGCGCCGGGCGCAGCAGAGCGAGATGGCCTTTCGCAGTTCGACTATGGGCTCTACCGGCAGCTTGGCGAACTCGGGGTGCCGGGAATGCTCTTCTCAGGTGAGCTGGGGGGCAGTGACGCCGGCCAGCTGGCGTTCTGCCTTGCGATCGAAGAGATCAGCCGCGCAGACGTGGCGCTTGCGCTGACGACGTGGGTGGGAATCCAGGGGGCGCAGGCGCTGGCGCGGCTCCGCGACGACCAGCCGGAGGGATGGACCGGGCGCTTTGTGCTGCCGACCGTCAGGGGCGAGATGGTGGGCGCGGGCGCGATCACAGAGCCCGACGCCGGGTCCGACACGGCGGCGCTTCGTACATCGGCGACGCTCGACGGGGACGAGTGGGTGTTGAATGGGGCGAAGATCTTCATCAGCAACGCCGGCCTGGAGAACTGCGGGTTCGTCACGCCGCTCTGCCGGACCGACGAGGGCTTTGGGCTCTTCCTGGTGCCCCGGGGGACGCGCGGCTTCCGTATGGGGCCGCCCCTGAAGAAGATGGGCCTTCGTTCATCGGATACGCGCGAGCTGTGGTTCGACGACTGCCGGGTACCGGCGACACACCTGCTCGGAGGCCGAGGATCGGGGCGGGCGGCGGTGGTGGGCGGGGGCTTCGCGCTGACCAGGGTCTACATCGCATCGAACGGGGTGGGGGCAGCGGCCGAATGCCTGGACCTTGCGCTTGCTCACGCGCGATCGCGCGTCGCCTTCAAGCGCAGCATCTCGCGGTTCCAGCACGTACAGGCGATGCTCGTGGAGACCGCCGTGGAACTCGAGGCAGGGCGAATGCTGCGCGACAGGGCGTGCCGGATGCACGAGGCGCACCTTCCCTACACGAAGGAGGCCGCCATGGCGAAGCTCTACTGCACCGAGATGGCGAAACGCGCCGCCGACCACGGGGTGCAGATCTTCGGCGGGCTGGGGTACATGGACGAGACGCCAGTTTCCCGCTACTACCGGGACGTTCGCGCGCTGACGATCGCCGAAGGCACGAGCGAGATCCAGAAGCACATCATCGCGCGGGAGATGGGGTGCTTTTCCCCGGCCTGAAGGTCAGGCAAGCCCGACGCCGGCAAGGAAGGCGCGTACGTTGCGAACGCCCTGCTCGGGTTCGTGCTGGTTGATCTCGAGCGTGTAGCGCGGCAGGTGGCCAAGGCCGGCAACGATGTACGGCCAGTCGACGTCGCCGTTCCCGGGGGCGCGGTGGTCGCCGATACCGGTGACGTCGTGGATGTGGGCGCCGATCACGCGCCGTGCATTGGCGGCGAACCAGGCGTGGCGGTCGACGAAGCCGAGGCGATGGAGAACCTCGGCGTGACCGGTGTCGTGCCAGTAGCCGGCCTGCCCGGGAACGAGCCCATCAAGGATCTCGTCGTACTCGTGGGCGAGCGGGATCTCGTGGAAGTGGTAGCGGTTCTCGAGGCCGAGCGCGATTCCCCAGGGCTCCGCGGCGCGGACGAGGTCGAGGAGCGAGGCGCGGGCGGCCGCCAGGTGCGGCCCGGCAGCCTGCTGCCGGGTGGCGATGGCCGCCTCGCGGAGCCCGGCCATCGGCGCCTCGTCGTTGAGCCCGGAATCGATCAGGCGGCGGAGCTGGAGCTCTTCGGGGAGCATGCCGGGCAGGTCGGTGACCTGTCCCAGGTGGACGACGACGCTGGCGGCGCCAATGCGCCCCGCCCAGTCGATGCTGGCGCGCGCGTAGTCGACGGCGGCACGGCGCTCGTCCGGGTCTGTGGAGGCGAGGTTGCAGTGGGAGTTGCCGCGGCCGTCGTGGTGCCGCACCCAGGGGGCGGGTTGATGCACCGAGGTGACGGGGAGTGAGCGAGCTTCAAGGACCTGCCGGAGCTTTTCCTCGGGTGTGGAGTGGCTGATCTCGATGGCGTCGTACCCGGCATCGGCAGCGAACCGGGCGAAGTCGCCCCCGTGCGCAAAGCGGTCCTGCTGGGCGTACATGGTCGAAAGCGCGAGGGCCTTCATTTCGCGGTGTTCCCCTCCGCGGGCGGATGGTGCATGGCCCTGAGGCTAAAGCGCCTGGCGGCGAGGAGGAGCGACGGCGCAACGACGGCCACGCCGAAGCTGAGCCAGATCCCTGTCGCGTCGTCACGGCCGAGGATGGGCACCGCGAGGCCACCGACCACGCCTGCGAACATCGCCAGGGGCAGGTTCGGCAATCCGGCGGCGCCACGGGTCCAGACAGAGAGTGCAAGCCAGGGGACAAGCCCGCAGAAGGCCCAGCCGGTCACGAACAGCGTGACAAAGATCGCATCGAAGAGCATTCGCTAGACAAGCCGCACGATATCGAAGTAGGTGACGATGAGCACGCCGAGGAGGAGCAGGGCGAAGCCGGTGAGGTGGACCAGGGCTTCCTTTTCGGGGGCGATGCGGCGGCCGCCACGGACGATCTCGACGACGACGAAGAAGATGCGCCCGCCATCGAGCATGGGAAGCGGCAGGGCATTGAAGATGGCAAGGTTCAGGCTGAGGAGGGCGCTGAACTCAATCAGTGGCCGCCAGCCCTGTTCCTTGATGAGGTTCCCCGTGGTGTCGGCGATGCCGACGGGACCGGTGAAGGCAGGCTGGTCATCGGCAGCGCCGCCGCCGCCGCCAACGCGAACCTGGATCTCGTTCTTGGTGAGGATGAGCGTCTCGGCGAGAGTGGTGACGGCCTTCGGGAAGGCCTCCCAGGGCATGGACCAGACGCTTTGTGTGAAGGGGTAGCGCAGCTGGCAGTTGATGGGATTGCCTTCGCTATCGATGTCTCCACAGATGACGGGGGCGCCGATGCGGATGCCGGTCGGTCCCTGGCCTTCCGGGGGGTGCCAGCGCGCGTACACGTGGGCGGTGAGGGTAGAGCCGGCGCGATTGATGACCCATTCCTGGGTCTCGCCGATGTTGAGGCGGGTGGCGTAGACGAGCTCGCCGGTGTTGCGCACCTCACGGCCCTGCACCTCGAGAACCATGTCCCCGGGCTGGAGGCCCTGCTGCGGCTCGGTCCCTTCGCGCGTTGTCCCGGTGATGCGCGCTTCGGCGGCGGGCGAACCAGCGGCGACCTCTGTCACCTGGGCCATGCTCAGGTCGCGCTCGCGGGGAATCATGAAGCCAATGGCAAGGAGTACGACGGCAAGCACCAGGTTCATGGCGACGCCGGCGAACATGACGGTGAGGCGCTTCCAGCGGGCAGCAGCGGCCAGGGAGCGGGGGTCGGTGGGGTCTTCTTCGCCAAGGAGGCGCACGAATCCGCCGATGGGGAGCCAGTTGATGGTGTACTCGGTTTCGCCCCGCTTCCAGACGAGGGACTTGATGCGTGGCGGAAAGCCTATGCCGAACTCGAGAACCTTGATGCCAAACGCCTTGGCAGCGAAGAAGTGCCCCAGCTCGTGGATGATGACGAGGGGGACGAGGAGGAGGAGGAAGCTACCGCCGCCACGGAAGATGCCGACCGGGTCGACCTGGAGGAAGAGCGGGATCATGCCATCACCGCCCGCGACGCCCCGGCGGCAGCCTTCCGGGCCCAGGTGTCGGCATCCAGCACTGCGTCGAGGCCGGGGTTCGGAATCGAGTCGTGTAGGTCCATGACCCTTTCAATAACGGCAGGAATGTCGAGGAAGCTGATGCCACCGGCCAGGAAATGCGCCACGGCCACCTCATCGGCGGCGGCCATCACAGCGGGCATGGTCCCGCCACAGCGGCCCGCCGCCATGGCAAGCGACAGGCAGGGGAAGCGCTCCAGGTCGGGGGCGCCAAAGTTAAGCGTGCCAATGGCGGCAAGGTTGAGCGGTGGGGCAGGTGGAACGGGCATCCTCTCCGGGTAGGCAAGGGCAAGCTGGATTGGCAGGCGCATGTCCGGCAGCCCGAGCTGAGCCTTGATGCTGCCATCGCTGAACTCCACGAGGGAATGGATGATTGACTCCCGGTGCAGGACGACTTCGACCTTTGACATGGGGACATCGAAGAGCCACATCGCCTCAATCGTCTCCATGCCCTTGTTCATGAGGGTGGCGCTATCGACGGTGATCTTCGGACCCATCTTCCACGTTGGGTGGTTAAGCGCCTGTTCAGCGGTAACTGCAGCGAGCTGTTCGCGGCTGTAATCACGGAAGGCGCCGCCGCTGGCGGTGAGCAGGATGCGGCGGATGTCGTGGCCCTGTTCGCCCCAGAGGCACTGCCAGATAGCAGAGTGCTCGCTATCGACCGGCCGCAGGTCTCCGCCCCCGGTGGCCATGGCTTCCCGCACGAGGTGACCGGCCATCACCAGGGCTTCTTTGTTGGCGATGGCGACCGGCCTGCCAGCTTCGAGCGCTCTCAGCGTCGGCAGGAGGCCGGCGGCGCCGGCGGTTGCGACGAGCACGAGGTCCACCACGGGCGCCGTGGACATCTCGGCCATCGGCAGCCATTCGGCGCCGGTAACAGAAAGGGCATCGCGCAGGGGAAGGGAATCCTGTTCCGACCAGGCGTAGGCCGGGGCGAACTCGATCACCTGACGGCAGAGCTCGTCCACGTTCCGTCCCGCAGCGAGGGCGGTGACCTCGAAGCGGCCGGGGAGCTGGCGGATGACGTCGAGCGCCTGGCGCCCGATGGAGCCGGTGGAACCGAGGACGGCGATGCGCTTTGTTCCGGGAGTCACGCAATCATCGTAGCCCCTCGCGCGCATCCACTGCAGGGGCAGCCGGGGCGCGTATCATGGGAGCGTGACAGCGGGCGGGACTGACAGCGAGTCAATCGAGGCTGCGATCCAGGAGCGGGGGCGGCAGCTGCTGGCAGCGGTTGAGCCGGAACGGCTCATCGTTCTGAGCCCGGCATGGTGGCAGGAGCAGCTGATGGAGTGGGCGGGGAGTGACCCGGAGTTCCGCGTCAAGCTACTGCGTTTCGTTGACGTGCTTCCGGCCCTGCGCACGAGTGCAGCGGTGGCCGACCACGTCAGGCAGTACTTCCGCGGCGAATCACCTCTGCCGGTGCGGATGGGCTCTACGGTTGCGGCCGCGGGGCCCTTCCGCCCTGTGCTGTCGCGCGTGGTCCGGCAGGGGGTGTTCGCCATGTCGGGGCGGTTCATTGCCGGGGCATCACCGCGAGAGGCGCTCCCCCGGCTGCGCGAGCTGGTGCGGCACGGGACTGCCTACACCATCGACCTCCTGGGCGAGGCGACACTCTCGGAGGCCGAGGCCGCAGCCTACGAGGCGCGTTATCACGAGCTCATTGAGACGCTCGCTCGCGCCACCCTCGACCCCGGGGCGCCGGAGGACATTCGCCGCCCGAATGTGTCGCTGAAGCTTTCGGCGCTTACTTCGCGATTCGAGCCCGCGGCGCCGCGGGCCACTTCCGAGGCGGTCCGGGAGCGGCTGACGCCGCTGCTGCTGCGCGCCCGGGCGCTGGGCGTGTTCGTGAACATCGACATGGAGCAGTACCGCTTCAAGGAACTCAGCCACACGATTGCCGGGGATGCGCTCGGCGCGGGCGAGCTGGTGGACTGGGATGGCGCGGGGATCGTTGTCCAGGCCTACCTGCGTTCGGCGCCGGACGATGTGGCACGGCTCCGGGCCCTGGCCGAGCGGCGGGGCGCGCCCCTCACCATCCGGCTGGTGAAGGGCGCCTACTGGGACGAGGAGGTGATCGTCGCACAGCAGGAAGGCCACCCCGTCCCGGTCCTGGAAGTGAAACCGGCCACCGATGCGAGCTATGAACGATGTACGAGCATGCTGGCGGCGGCATACCCGGCCTTGCGCCCGGCATTCGGGACGCACAATCCGCGCAGCATCGCGCAGGCGATGGTGCGGTGCGAAGCCGCGAGGATCCCCCGCGAGGGCGTGGAGTTCCAGTTCCTGTTCGGGATGGCCGAGGGACTGCGGAAGGCGGTGGCGAGGATGGGCTACCGGACACGCGTCTACGTTCCCGCTGGGGAGATCATCCCCGGCATGGCCTACCTCGTGCGAAGGCTGCTGGAGAATACGTCGAACGAGTCGTGGTTCATGCACCGCTACGAGGAGGGTGACCCTGGCCTGGCGCTTTCCCCGCCCGCAGCGGAGGAGGCCGCTCCTGCAATGCCCACGCCGGCCTTCGCGAACGAGCCGCCGGCCGAGTTTCACCTGCCGGGCCCCCGTCACGAGATGGAACTTGCACTTGCCGCCGCGCGGCGGCGCTTTGGGTCGTACCACCCACTCCTGATGGGTGGGGACGAGGTGCAGACCCCGGGCGAGGATGGGGTACGGCCCCCGGCCGAACCAGCCACGCTCATGGCGCTCGTCGCGCGGGCCGGGCCCGTCGAGGCCGATCGGTGCGTGGCGGCCGCGCGTGAGGCATACGCGGGCTGGCGCGACACGCCTGCATCCGAACGGGCGGCGTGCCTTCGGCGGGCCGCCGATGCGCTTGCCCGGCGCCGGTTCGAATTCGCAGCGACGATGGTGTTCGAGAGCGCCAAGCCGTGGCGCGAGGCCGACGCCGATGTCTGCGAGGCAGTGGACTACCTGCGCTACTACGCAGGGGAGGCCGAGCGGCTGGAGCACGGGCAGCCACTCATCGAGCCCCCGGGCGAAACCAACCGCTATGTGTACGAAGGCCGCGGCGTGGCTGCCATCATCGCGCCGTGGAACTTCCCCCTGGCGATCATCACGGGAATGAGCGCGGCGGCGCTGGCGGCCGGCTGCGCGGCAATCCTGAAGCCAGCGGCGCAATCGCCGGTCATCGCGTCGATGCTCGTACGGGTGCTGCACGAAGCAGGGGTACCCGGGGGGGCCGTGCAGTACCTCCCGGGGCCGGGGAGCGAGACGGGGCAGGCGCTGGTGGAGCACCCGGGAGTGGACGTGATCGCCTTCACGGGGAGCAACGCGGTGGGGCTACGGATTATGGAAGCGGCGGCGAAGGTTCGCCAGGGGCAACGCAATGTGAAGCGCGTCATCGCCGAAATGGGGGGAAAGAACGCGATCATCGTCGATGACGACGCTGACCTGGACCAGGCGGTCGCCGGGGTGGTCGCGTCGGCATTCGGCTACGCAGGGCAGAAGTGCAGCGCCTGCAGCCGCGTGGTGGTGGTTGGCCCGGCATACGCGGAGTTTCGAGCGAGGCTTGGGGCAGCTGTCGAGAGCCTGGTGGTGGGGCCACCCGAGGAGCCCCAGACCTTTGTCCCGCCGGTAATCTCGGCAGAAGCCATGGCGAAGATAGAGGGCTACATCGAAACGGGCCTGGCCGAGGGTATGCTGGTAGCGCGCGGGGCCACCGGTACGGGCGGCTACTACGTGGCGCCCCACGTGTTCGAAGGCGTGCCCACGAGTTCGCGGCTGGCGCGGGACGAGGTCTTCGGGCCAGTGTTGACGCTGTTCCGGGCCGGGTCGTTCGAGGATGCGCTGGCGCTGGCGCTGGACTCACCGTTCTCCCTGACCGGTGGGGTCTACTCGCGCAACCCCCGCCACATCGAGCTCGCGCGCCAGCACTTCCGCGTTGGAAACCTCTACATCAACCGTGGCATCACGGGGGCTATCGTGGGGAGGCAGCCGTTCGGCGGGTTCGCGATGTCGGGTGCGGGCGACAAGGCCGGCGGCCCGGACTACCTGCAGCAGTTCACGTTCGCACGAGTGGTGACGGAGAACACCGTCAGGCGCGGGTTCGCGGGATAGTTGAGTCCAGGGTTCAGGCATTCCCGGCTGGCGATTCATCCATCTGCAGGTGTTTGCCCACGCGCACCGCTATGGCAGCGGCGAGCCCGAAAGGGAGGCCAACGAGAGCGGATTGCAGAAGCACGGTGGCAAAGGCGGGGCGGCTATCGATCTGAACGTCGAGGTAGCCCGATGGATGTACAGTGCAGACCAGGTCCTTGCTGTTGGCCGCGGCCTTGATCACGGCAACACCCCCGGGGGGGACGGTCCAGGCGCCCACCTTGTGGTCGGCGACATCATTGTTCCTGACGACGAGCTCCCGGTTGCGGCCGAGCGAGAGGGAGTTGGGTATGAAAGGGGCGGGCTCGCCGCGCGCAACAGCGGCGGCGGTACCGGCGGGGATGGAGAGCTCGGCCACCTCGGCGCTGGCAGCGGCGGGCTCGAGCAAGGCCCACCAGACGATGCTGAGAACGAATCCCAGCGCCAGCCCGGCGGCGAGCCAGCCGGCCCAGAAGCGCACTCCGGCGAGCGTTCGACGGGGGCCGGGGCTCTGGCTCACGGGCGTCTCTCCGGCCCTAGACCAGGTACAGCGTTGGATAGAAGAAGATCCAGACGATGTCCACAAAGTGCCAGTACATGATCGTGCCCGAGATGGGCCAGTGGTCCTTGCTGGAGAAGCGCCCGCGGCCGAGCTGGATGGCGACCAGCGCCAGCAGGCCCACACCGCTGAGGACGTGGGCAGCATGGACCCCTGTCATGGTGAAGAACACCGTGCCAAAAGCCTCGTGGCGGGTGAATTCGGCTGTTGCCCATTCATAGCCCACGCCAAAGGCGAATATGAACCCGAGGGCGATGGTGCCCAGGAGCCACCACATCGCGTTGCTACGCCGGTCGTGCTCGATTGCGGTCTCGGCCATGTAGGCCGTGACGGAGCTGGTAACAAGGATGGACGTGATACCCACGCCGAGGGCCTGGTCGAGGTGTTCGCGTTCGATTCCTTCGAGGAAGAAGCGCGCCGACATGAGCAGGCCAAAGAGGATGGTTTCGGAGAAGAAGAAGAGCCAGAGGCCGGCGCGCTTGATGCGGAGCGAGTCATGCGTGGCGTGGGCGGCGTGGGTTGCGGCTGCCATCAGTGAACCTCCCCCTGCCAGACGCGCGAGATGTGCATGAAGTAATAGGCGATGGGAATCGCCTCAGCGAGCGTGCCGATGGTGAGAAGCGAGAAGCGGAGCTGGTCGTGGTCGACCCACTGGGCGATGGAGAAATCAACGAAGATGAGGACGATCAGCCACACCGCCATGATCCAGCCGATCCTGTAGCTACCCATTGGAGGACCCTCCCTGCCGGGCACGGCCCGGCATGTGCGAAGTGATGCAGGTGGAAATCACTGGCCACCTCCTGCGCCTGCCGGGATGGTTGCCGCGCCCGGGAAGACAGCGTGCACGGACCCCGGCACGCCGTAGTCGTACGGGTGGCCCCTGACCACGGGCGGCTCGGGGAAGTTCTCCACCGGGGGCGGCGAAGAGACCTGCCACTCGATTGTGCGTGCCGCCCATGGGTTGGCCTCGGCGACGGGCCCGCGAATCCACGAGTAGATCATGTTGTAGATGAAGACGAGGAAGCTGGCTCCGAGCAGGAAAGCGGAGATGCTGACGAACAGGTTCACGTTTTCGAGCGACTCCGGGTAGTCGGCGATGCGCCGGTTCATGCCCTGGATGCCGGGCCAGTGCATCACGAAGAAGGTGACGTTGAAGCTGATAAACATCCACCAGAAGTGGAGCTGGGCCAGCTTTTCGTTGTACATGCGGCCGGTCATCTTGGGGAACCAGTAGTAGATGCCGGCGAAGAGGCCGAAGATCTCGCCGCCAACGATGGTGTAGTGGAAGTGGGCGACGACGAAGTAGGTGTCCTGCAGGTGGATATCGGTGGGGACATCGGCGAGGAAGATGCCGGTCACGCCCCCGCAGGCGAAGTTGAAGATGACGGCGAGCCCGAAGAGCATGGGCGTTCGCAGCCAGAGCCGGCCCATCCAGATGGTTCCCAGGGCGGCGAGGAAGACCAGCCCGGTTGGTATGGAGATGGCCTCGGTGGCCACCAGGAAGGGGCCGTGGAGGTAGTTGGGCATGCCCGAGGTGAACATGTGGTGCGCCCACACCACGCCGCCAAGGCCAAGGATCCCGAGCAGGCCGCCAACGGCATAGCGGTAGGCGAAGAGCGGCTTGCGTGAGAAGTGGCTGATGACTTCGAGGGCGATGCCGAACCCGGGCAGTACCATGATGTAGACGGCCGGGTGGGAGTAGAACCAGAAGACGTGCTGGTAGAGGAGCGGGTCTCCACCCGCCTCAGCATTGAAGAAGCTCATGCCGGCTATGCGGTCGAGCAGCACCATGAGGAGCGCAACAGCGAAGCCCTGGGTGTAAAGGAGCGCCATCCAGGAGGTGACGAACATCGACCAGACGAAGATGGGGAGCCTGCCCCAGGTCATGCCGGGGGCACGCATGTAGATGATGGTGATGATGAAGTTGAGGCCGCCCAGGATGGAAGTGAGGCCGAAGGTGATGACGGCGAGCCCGAAGAGGATCTGAGAGCTATCGGTGACGACCGACAGGGGCGGGTACGCGGTCCAGCCATGCTCGATTCCGCCGAGGAATGGCGTGGCCAGGAGCATGGCGGCGACCGGCGGGACGAGCCAATAGGTGAGGGCATTGAGGCGCGGAAAGGCCATGTCTTCGGCGCCAATCATGAGCGGAACGAAGTAGTTGCCGAGGCCGCCAATGACGGCCGCCACGGCCACGGCGACCATGAGGATGCCATGCAGGCTCATGACGGCGTTGTACTGGTCATGGTTGAAGAGCTGCATGCCGCTTTCCATGAGCTCCCAGCGCATCAACATGGCCCCGAGCCCCGCGAGCAGGAAAACGACAATGAAGGTGACGAGGTACTGGATGCCGATCACCTTGTGGTCAGGGCTGAAGGTGAAGTAGCGCTGCCAGCCGGGCGCCTTCCGCCAGTAGGTGCGCAGGCCAAACCACTCGCGGCCCCAGGCGCCCCACATGCCGATGCCCATGAGCCAGCCAATGAGGCCGCAGACGTAGCCGATGGTGATGCTGACCTGTTCGTCATAGGCGTCGTGGCCGGTAATACCGCGCACAATGGCGACCAGGCCGAGGCCAAGATAGAAGCCTATGAGCCCGGTGCTGAGCCCGCCCGCGATGGAAAAGAGTGCGTACATCTGCTCCTCCTACTCGGCCGCCGCAGCAGGCTTCTGGCTTTGCAGCCATTGTTCGAACTCGGCGCGGGGCACGACGCGCACCGGGAAGGTCATGGTCGCATGGTCGAGCCCGCATAGCTCGGCGCACTGGACGCGGTAGGCGTCGTCGTCTTCAAAGCGGCCGAGCACGGTTGGCTTCACGGTCATGTGGGTGGTGCGCCCGGGGATGGCATCGATCTTCATCCGGAAGGCGGGAATCCAGAAGGAGTGGACGACGTCGGTCGAGTCGATTTCGAACTTCACGTGGGTGTCGATGGGGAGCACCAGCTCCTTGCCCTGGGCGGTGCTGACGGTCACGCCGGCATCGACATATTCCATGGTCCACGACCAGCGGAAGCCGGCGACGCGCACCACGAGTTCGGCATTGGGTTCTCCCCAGCCATTGCCGTTCTTGTCGGGCTGGAGCTTGGCGAGCCCGGTTAGGCCCGGGAAGATCATGACGGTGAGGGCGAGCGACCCGGTTACTGCCAGCCAGACCTTTGGCCCGAGACCGGTACCGCGATAGGCGGGCCCATCTCCGGCGGGCATGCCATAGCTGCCGAAGCGAAGGACGCAATAGAAGAGCACCGCAATCACGAAGGTGAAAACGGGCATCCCCATGACGATGAGGATCCGGAAGATCCGATCGAAGTCGTCCGCCTCGGTCGAGCCAACGGTGGGGTAGAGGTCGGCGAAGGCGAGGGCCTCTCCAATTGCGGTCAGGATCACCCAGAGCACGGCGGCCGAGATAACGTGGCGTCTCACGGCCGTGGACCTCGCGGGGCCCGGGTGGGCCTGCCGGCCTCGATTTGCTTCATTGTTCATCCCCCGGAAAAGAGCAGGCCGCGAACCACTCGCCAGCTGGTAACCATCCTGAATATGGACAATTGACCCAGCGTAAAGCGGTGACAGACTGACCTCGATGCGCATCATGAATCGGAACGCGGCCATTGTGCAAGCGACGGCCAGCTGGCGGCGGGGTACACTAGGCCCGGGGCGATTAGCTCAGCCGGTCAGAGCACCTCGTTTACACCGAGGGGGCCGGGGGTTCGAGTCCCTCATCGCCCACCACCTGCAAGACGCGGTCAGCTCTCGGACAGGGTCAGTCTGTGAAGACGGTGACATAGACCCAGAGGCGCCCGGCGGGCACGGCGGCGACCCCCACGCGTCCGAAGCCCTCTTCAAGGATGTTTGCGCGATGGCCCGGGCTCGCCATCAGGCCATCGAACGCGGCCTGAACCGTGCGCGGGCCCGGGTAGTTGTTGCGGGCAAGGTTTTCGCCGGCCAGGCGGTAGCGGCGGCCGCGGAGGGCGAGCTCCGAAAAGGCGCTTGAACCATCGGGCCCGTAGTGGTCGAAGTACCCATTAGCCACCAGGTCGCGCGCACGGACCAGGGCAATCTCATCCAGCTCGGGGTCGCGCATGAGCGGCTCCTGGCCGTTCTCCTCGCGCGCGGCGTTCATGCGAAGGAGGAGGGCGGCGCTCTTTTCTTCCGAAGGAGCAGGGCCGGAAACGGCGGCGAGCCCGGCAGCGAGGGGCCGCACATCGCCTGCCGGCTCGCTTGCACCGGGGGGAACGGCGGCAGAGGGGGTCGCCGGGGGCTCCACGGCGGGCGCAGGGGGGTCAATGGCAGGCGAAGGGGCGACGGTCTCGGGCCGGGCAGGCACGGGTGTCACGTTGGTGACAGTTGTTGGAATCCGGTAGGAGAACGGCGGGTTACCAGGCACATCTGCCGATGGTAGAGATGCGGGCTCTTCGGCCCGCACAGCGCCTGCAGGCAGCCAGGCACGGCCGGCGACGAGGGCGGAGCAGAACGCCCCGCAAAGGAGAAGTGCGCCGAAGGGTGTAAGAGCCCTCATGCCGTAGCTGTCGAACTGGTGCGCCAGGCAGCGCATTGGGGATTTGCCCGAATGCGCGGGGAGGATGGTTCATGGAGCGCGTCAAGACATCTATCGAGGGGCCGGGCCTGCCGCCGCTGGTGGGGGTGCGCGCGGTGGTTGTGTCGGAGGGCCTGGAACGGGCCTACGACCGCGCCCGGGTGCTCGAAGAGATGGGCTACCGGGTAGCGGCTTGCGGCGATCCGGGCGGGGCGCCCGGGTTCGTGGCCGAACTGGAGCCCGATGCGGTGGTCGTTGACATCGGGCGAGAGGTGGGCTTCCCGGCGGAGGTGACCGCCCGGATACGAATGGTGAGCAATGCAGCGCTGCTCGTTGTCGGATGCACGGGGGCACTGGGAGAGATGCTCCGGTGTTTCGAGGCCGGCGCCGACACGTATGCGCGGCCCAATTGTCATACGGAGGAGATAGACCTCCGCCTGCGCGCGGCGTTCCGCCGCATGGATCGTCACCGGTGTGAGGAGCGCTCCGAGCGCCCGGCAGACGCGGCGGTCCTGCGGGTGGGGGAGATCGAGATCGACCCGGCAGGCCAGGTGGTGAGGAAGCGGGGCGCCGTCGTTGCGCTCTCGCCCACCGAGTTCCGGCTGCTGATGACGCTCGCGGAGCACCCGGGCGAAGTAGTGCCCTCCAAGGCGCTGATAGCCAGGGTGTGGGGAAACCAGTACGCCAGCGAGACGCATTACCTGCGGCTGTACGTCCGCTATCTGCGACAGAAGCTGGAAGACGACCCCAGCCATCCTGTGTACATCGTGAACCGATGGGGTTCGGGGTACGCCCTGGAGACGCCACCGAGGGCGGCCTGAGGGCTACGGCAAACGGAGCCTCAGGATCGGGCTGCGCCTGGAACGGCGAACCGTCTCTTCGAAGCCGGCAGGGCGGAACATCGAGAGCACGCCCGTGCGGGCGGCGGCGTTGGTGACCCGGCGGCCGCTCTCGTCGACCGGATAGCCCTCGACGATGCTTGCCCGACTGCCTTCACCGCGAGTTTGCAGGCAACCTGGCGCACCACGTGCACCGGGAACCTCCGCATGCACCATTTGCGCCAAAGAGCTGCCCCAGGTCACGCCAGCGCCCGGGCATGAGCACGTGGACCTCAGGGGCGCCTTCACCGGACATGGCGGTCTCTACAGAAGCGAATAGCAGGGCGGCGGAGGGTATTACGATCGCCGTCGGGGTGGACAGCAGATCCCCCGGGCGACCATGATCGGTGTGACAGGGAGGCGCCAATGACCCCGCACGAGATACTTCGGAACGGCCTGCGTGACGTTCACAAGATGCTTGACACCGTGGTCGAGGGCATGACCGCTGCGCAGTTGAACTTCCGGCCCAGCGAAGGTGGCGTGAGCGCGTTCTTCAGCCTCTGGCACTACGTGCGCACCGAGGACAACATCGTCAACTACGTAGCCCAGCGCAAGAACACGGTATGGCTGGCGGGCGGGTATGACGAGCGTTTCGGGCTGCCGCGCACGAGCCAGGGAACGGGCATGACCGCGGAAGAGGCGAATGCCGTCCGCATCGTCGATGTGCGGGGCTGGCAGGAGTACCAGTCGAAGGTGTGGGCTGCGACCGATGAGTTTCTGGGCAGCCTCTCGGCCGGCGAATTCGATGCGATGAAGGTAACGATCAAGCCGCTGGGCGAGATGTCGCTCTGGAATGGGCTCTTCGGGGTCTGCCTCACGCACGGCTACCGCCATGTCGGGGAGATTGAGTACGTTCGGGGAGTGCAGGGCCTCGGCGGACTCACCATCTGAACCAGGCGGCGCCGCCGGGGGCCGCCACCACCAGCAGAAGCAGGAGCTGACAGGAAGTGATGAACGAGCCGAGCCCCGAATCGATGCGCAAGATGTGGAACTACGCCGAGAAGTACGCGGAGAAATCGGGGACTTTTCTGCACCCCGACCGTTACATCACTGAAGGCGTGGTCCTGGGGCTCGCGGCGAACATCGACCAGCACGGGCGCCCGATCTGCCCGTGCAACTTCTACCCGTCGAAGGACGCTGACGGGACCTGGCCGGAGGGGCTCTATCTGCCAAAGGAAGAGGAGGCGAAGCGCCGCACGTGGATCTGCGCGTGCGATGAGATGCAGATCTACAAGTACTGCCACTGCCTGCTCTTCGTGACGGAGGAAGGGCTGCCGATCACAGAGTACCTGCCCGAGGACCACGAAGGGCGGGAGATATACGGCCTGGTGAAGGATCCCACGCCGGGGAAGGGCCGCGGACTCTGGCACGCGATGCAGAAGCAGCAGGGTAAGGAATAGCGGGCCCATACCCAAGGGCGGGTCTCCACAGCTGCCCGTCCGCCAGCCTTCTTCAATCCGCTGGTTCGGCGCCTGGCTCAATGAGTGGCTACACGGGGCTCTACACGAACGGGTCGATCACCCGGATTCCTTCGAATTTCCGGAAATCGCGGTCGTGGGTGTAGATGGTGGATACGCCGTGCTGGCGCATGAGTGCGACCAGGTGTGCATCGGGAAAGAGCTTGCCGCGAACGCCTATCCCCCGAGTGGCTTCGACCAGCGCTTCCCAGAAGCCGTCGCGCTCGCCGCCAATGCGGACGTGTGGCAGCGAGATAAGACGCGCGACGGCCCGCATTGCTGTTTCCCCAGGGAGAGGCGAGCGGAGCACGCCCGGGTTCGTGGACAGCCGCAGGAATGCGAGAGCCACGGGCCAGAAGACGTACACGATCTCGTCGCCTTCAAAGGCCTGGCGAAGCAACGCCCTTGCGGCGTCGAAGTACGGGCTCTGTTCGTCCACGGCGTAGATCAGGGGATTGACGTCGAGCGTGTACGTCACTCGCCGATACCCATCTGCGCGCGGTCGAGAAGGGTTATCAGGGCATCCCTGTCATCGATATCTACAAGTGCACCACCGCTGGTACTGGGCCACCAGAAGCCGGGCCGCGGCGGTCGGCTTGCTGTTGGTGCACCAAGCGCCCTGGCAAGCAACTCCGAGGCCAGCTCTCCCATGGTCTTCCGCTCACAGCGTGCCCGCGCCTTGAGTTGCTCAAGAACGGTGGTGTCGATGTCCAGCGTGGTGCGTGCCATGCATCTGATGCTCCGCTGTGGCGCATCAGATGTCAACGGGGATCTCTGAGCAGACTACGCCGCTGTGTTCGCAGCCTCGACTGCTTTCCGGGCCGCGTCGGCGAGCTCGCGCGCGCGGATGACCTGCAGGCCCGATTCTTCGAGCAGCTTCTCACCCTCGGCCAGGTTCGTACCCACCAGGCGCATGACAACGGGCACCTTCAGGTCAAGCTGCTTGCTGGCGTCGATAACCCCCTGGGCGATGATGTCGACGCGCGCCATGCCGCCGAAGATGTTCACGAGGATCGCCTTCACGGAGGGGTCTTCGATGATGACTTTGAGGGCATTGACGACGCGCTGGGGGTCGTTGACGGTGCCGATGTCGAGGAAGTTGGCCGGTTCGCCCCCGGCGAGCTTGATGGTGTCCATGGTCGCCATCGCCAGGCCCGCGCCATTGACCACGCAGCCGATGTTGCCCTCGAGCTTGATGAAGTTGGCCACGCCCAGCTCACCTGCCATGACCTCAAGCGGGTCCTCTTCGTCCTTATCGCGGAGCGACGCCAGCTCCTTTTGCCGGAAGAGGGCGTTGTCGTCGACATTCACCTTGGCATCGAGGGCGATGACGCGGCCATCGGTTGTGACTACAAGTGGGTTGACCTCGACCATGCTCGCATCGCTGGCTTCGAATGCCCTGTAGAGGGCCTCGACAAGCTTCCCAAACTGGGCCGCCTGGTCATCCTTGAAGCCGAGCTGGGCGGCAAGCCGCCTGCCAACGTACGGCTGAAGGCCGGCGCCGGGGTTCACATTGACGCGGACGATTGCATCGGGGTTGTTGTGGGCGACGACTTCAATCTCCTGGCCGCCTTCGGAGGAGGCCATGATGAGGGGCGTGGCGGCCGCGCCATCGATGATGATGGCGAGGTAGTACTCCTTCGCGACGTCGGTCTGTTCGGCGACGAGCACGTGCTTGACGAGTTTGCCTTCGGGTCCGGTCTGGATTGAAACCAGGTGTTTGCCGAGGATGGCGGCAGCGGCGGCCTCGGCTTCGGCCGGGGAATCGGCGAGGCGCACGCCGCCGATGCGGTCGCCCTTGACCTGTCCGGAGTTGTTGGCAGGGTCGGCGACGAGGCGCTGAAACATGGTCGCGGTGTCTTCCCGGGCAACGAGGCGGCCCTTGCCGCGGCCCCCGGCATGGATCTGGGCTTTCACCACCACCCTGCCGCCGAGTTCGGCGGCGATAGCGCGGGCTTCGGCGGGGGTAGCAGCGACGCGTCCGCGGGGGACGGGCACGCCATGCTGCGCGAGCAGGTCACGGGCCTGGTATTCGTGGATCTTCAAGCTGGTCTCCGGGAGGGAAGTGCGACGCAAGCCTACCAGCGGGGGCCGGTAGCCGGTAGGGGAGGCTGGTGGCGGAGAGGGTGGGATTCGAACCCACGGTGGGGATGAGCCACGGCCGTTTTCAAGACGGCTCCCTTAAGCCTCTCGGGCACCTCTCCGTATTTCATTATGGTACTGCGAAGGATGGCGCACTAATCGAGGGTAGGTCTTAGCACTCTTGACAGCCGAGTGCTAAGGTCGAGAGAATTTCTTGAGCGGGCAAGCTGCAGGCTGCCGGCGGAGCCAGCCAGCCACCGGTTCCAGGGGTTGAAGATGCCAACGTACGAATATCACTGCCCTGCCTGCGGGGCCAGCTACGACCTTCAGCAGAGCTTTTCCGCAGAGACGACCCACTCGTGCGAGAAGTGCGGAGAGGGCGTTGCGAAGCGGGTTCTGCATGCCCCCCGGGTGGTGTTCAAGGGAAGCGGGTTCTATGCCACGGACGGCAAGAGCCGCTCGACCTCCGTTTCTGACACGCCGGCGGCGGATACGGCGACGAGCGAAAAACCGGCTGCGGATGCAGGCGCGGAAGCAGCGGCGGCATCGTAAGTTAGAATCGAATCATATTCGAGATTGAATGGGCGATTTGTGGCTTGAGCATAGGGTCACATCTACCGTTATACTTCGCAACTGATGGCACAGCCCGCGCGAAACCGGGGGCGGACAGGAAGCGGCGCCACGACGCGCGCCCGCATCATTGGGGCTGCCACCGACCTGTTTGCACGCGATGGCTATGAGGGCACGACGGTTAAGGCGATAGCGGCGCGCTGCCACATCACCGACCCGGCGCTCTACTACCATTTTCGTTCCAAGCGCGAGATCCTCGACGCCATCTGGCGTAACGCGCCCGCCGAAGTTGTGCCGGTGGAGCACGAGAGCAGCCTTTCGAGGGAGGGGCTTGTCAACGACATCGAGGAGCGCTTCTATGCGTGGACACGCAGCGTCGCGCTGCTGCGAGTGCTGCTGGGGCAGGTGCTGGGGGGCGACGAGCGAGCCACGGACTTTCGCAGGGACCTGCTCGAGAGGTTCCGGGCAGGGAGACTCCCTTCGGCCCAGGAGATCTACGGTGCGCGCGGAGAGATCGTCCTCGAAACCGTTTTCCAGGCGGTTTCCGGAGTTCTTTATGACACCGTTTTCCAGCACGGGGATACGTTCCAGGAGGTTGTGAACCAGGATTCGTTCCGACGGCGGTTGCGCCGGATCATCGACCAGGCGCTGCCATGCCCGCCTTTCGCCAACGAGCGATGAGCCCGGGTTCTGTTGCCAGTGAGGCGCCCGAAGGCCAGGGCGCGTGTGGGGCCCCGCAGAGGCGGGGCTGCGATGCCACCCGGGAACGGATCCTTGAGGCCGCGCACGAGCTGTTTTCGGCCAGGGGATTCGATGGCACGACGGTGAAGGAGATCGGCGCCCGGGCCGGCCTGACGGACGCGGCCCTCTACTACTACTTCCGCTCCAAGCGCGAGATTCTCGACACGGTCTGGAGAATCCCCGAGGCCCAGACCCTGCGCGATGTTCCCCCGGGCGAGGTTATTAGCCCGGAGGTGCTGGACCGGCTGATCGATACGATGTTCGATGGCGCGATCGCCCAGGACGGCTTCCTGCGCCTGGTTGGACGGCAGGTGTTGGCGCGGGACCGGACGGCAACGGCCCTGCGCAGCCAGACAATGGCGGCGTGGCGCGGGTACCTGCGGAGGCATTTCGAGACCGGGTTCGGCCCCGAAGAATCGGAAGAGATGGCCGATTCGCTTGCCATGCTCATACTGGGCGTCTATTTGAACACGCAGATAGACCACGGCGCGGCACTGGCAGATGTCTTCCGCGAGCAGGCGTTCCGCGACCGCGTGAAGTCGATGGCGCACACGATGTTTCCCCTGGGAACCCCGGGGGCTTCAGAGAGGCCGTGCGCGCAGTAGTACAGCGCGTTTCCCGCGCCAGGGTGACGGTTGCCGGCCGGCCAGTGGGAGAGATCGGCCGGGGCTTGCTGGTGCTGCTGGGTGTGGCGGAGACGGATGCGGCGCTTGATGCGGCCAGGCTGGCGGCAAAGATCGCAGGACTGCGGGTGTTCGAAGACGCCGTGGGGAAGATGAACCTCTCGCTCGGCGAAAAGGGCGGGGCTGTGCTGATCATCAGCCAGTTCACGCTCTACGGGGATGTTCGGCGCGGGAAGCGCCCTTCGTTCGACCGTGCGGCGCCGCCCGCTCTGGCGCGCGAGTTGTACGAGGCATTCTGCGCCGCGGTCGAAGCGGAAGGGGTGCGCTGCGAACGCGGGGAGTTCGGCGAACACATGGATGTGGAACTGGTCAACGATGGGCCGGTGACGCTGGTTATCGATACGGAGGAGCTTGACCGGCCGCGCCGGGCTTGACCGCAAAGGCGGCGCGGCCGCAACGTTCGAACCACACTACGGCACGAGGACTCCCATTCGATGCGGATGAGCAGGCTGCTCCTGAAGACGCTGCGCGAACCACCGGCCGACGCTGAGCTCGCCAGTCACCGGCTGCTGCTGCGGGCCGGGCTCGTGATGCCCCTGGCGGCGGGGTTGTATTGCTTCACACCGCTGGGCTGGCGCACCCTGCGCCGCATCGAGAACATCATTCGCGAGGAGATGGACCGCAGCGGCGCGCAGGAGATCCACCTGCCGGCGTTGCACCCGATAGAGCTCTGGGAGCAGAGTGGCCGGGCCGAGGCGATGGGCCAGACCCTCTTCCGGCTGGCCGACCGCAAGGAGAGGGGCTTTGCGCTTGGCCCCACGCACGAGGAGGCGGTGAGCTTTCTCGCGGCACGCTCCATTCAGAGCTACCGCGATCTGCCGGTAACGCTCTACCAGATCCAGACGAAGTTCCGGGACGAAGCGCGCCCGCGGGGCGGCCTCATCCGCCTGCGGGAGTTCATCATGAAGGACGCCTACAGCTTCGATGCGGGGTGGGACGCGTTGGACGAATCGTACCAGCTTGCCTTCGATGCCTATGTGCGCATCTTCGCCCGGGCGGGCGTGCCGGTAGTCCCGGTAGCGGCGGATTCGGGCGCAATCGGCGGGAAGGACAGCCAGGAGTTCGTGTTCCTTTCGGAAACGGGTGAAGACGAGGTGCTGCTGTGCCCGGGTTGCGGCTACGCGGCCAATGCGGAGAAGGCAGAGTTCCGGGCCCCACCACCGCTGCCGGGTGACGCCGCTCCGATGGAGAAGGTGCCGACACCGGGGCAGAAGACCATTGCGGAGCTGGCGAACTTCCTCGGCGTCGAACGCAGGCAGACGTGCAAAGCGGTCTTCTACCGTGCCGACGGCCGGCCGGTGTTTGTGGCAATCCGCGGCGACCTGGAAGTGAACGAAACGAAACTCAAGAACGTGCTCAAGGCGCGGGAGGTCGAAGCGCTCGACGACGCGGCGGCGCGTGCCGCCGAGCTCATTCCCGGCTCGGCGGGGCCGGTGGGACTCACGGGAATCGAGGTCGTGGCGGATCGCAGCGTGACGGGCGCCGGTGGCCTCGTGGCGGGGGCGAATGAAGACGGCTACCACTATCTCAACGTCAGCTACGGGCGCGACTGGAGTGCGGGGGTGGTGGCCGACATCGCCCTCGCGCGGGCGGGGGACGCGTGCCTCCATTGTGGAGCGGAACTGGAGACGCGCCGGGGCATTGAGATGGGCCACGTGTTCAAGCTAGGTACGGTGTACGCGGAGTCGATGGGGGTCACCTACCTTGACGAGAGCGGCCAACGGCAGCCGGTGGTAATGGGGTGTTACGGCATCGGCCTGGAGAGGATGCTGGCGGCCGCCATTGAGGCGAACCACGATGAGAACGGCATCATCTGGCCGCCCGAGGTGGCGCCGTATGACGTCCACGTGGTGGCGCTGAACCTCGACCAGGCGGCGGTGGCCGAGGCGCTCGCCGCGCTCGAAGCAGCCCTGACGGCCGCCGGACTGACGGCCCTAATCGACGACCGCGACGAATCGGCCGGCATCAAGTTCAAGGATGCCGACCTGCTGGGCATGCCGGTTCGCGTGACGGTCAGCCCGCGGGCGCTGGAGAAGGGGGGCGTGGAGTTGCGCCCGCGGCGTACGGGCGAGACGACGATCGTGCGGATAGAGGAAATGCCAGGGGCTGTCCGGCGAGTAGCCACCCACTGGAAGTGACCTCGTGATTCGTGCCGGGAGCATTGGCGCCCTGGAGGCCGGACGCATCGCTAAGCTCACCGCCGTCGACCTTCCCGTGGTGGACGTGGGGCCCGCTGAAGGCGCAGCAGGCGAAAGACGCCGGCCAGGGCCCCGGCAAGCAGAGTGAGCGAGCCCAGGAGAACGAGGGCCCAACCCACCGGCGTGAGCGGTGAGCCCGCGCTTCTTGATGCGAGTCCGCTTCCCGTTGGGGGCGCATCAACTACCAGGGGGCTTAGCCGGGATGCGATCATCTCCATTGAGGCGCCTGTGTAACGTCGCTGGACGCCCAGCGTGTACAGACCCGACGGCTCAACCCATTGAGCCACCCACTCGTTTGTCAGGCTAGCCACAATCCCGGGCCGCGGCAGGAAGAACGCTGCAGACACCTGCGACCCACCGGCCACGTTCACAGGGACCGGGAGGGGATGGCGCCTGCTAAGGCCGATCGTGACGACAGGGTCTCCGCTGCCGGTTGCGAAGGCGATGCTGACCTTGTGGCTGGCATCGTCGCGTTCCGCCGCCCGCCGGTGAAGACCGGGGGGAGTGGGAGCCAGCGTCTACAACGTCTCGGGCCCGCTTGCGGTGACCACGACCACGCATGGAGGGCCGAGGATGTCCCCGCCGGGCCACACAAAATCTTCTATCCCATCGGCTATTGGCTTTGGGCAGTCCTGTTGCGCCTGCCCTGGGGTCACCCCTTGATGGAGCAGCAGTCCGACAGCCATCAGTGCGAGTAGGAATTTCCGGCTCACGTGCTTGCTCCCACTCCCACGAATTGGCCGACGCATCGCGCCGCCCACTAATCGACCGGGATTGTTTCCTGCCCGGCGAACTGAGCGATAACCGAAGCGCCGGAATTTCCGCAGCCGAACTCGACGGCCACGATTGCCCCCCCGGCTACCCGGAACAATGCTCCGGCTGGCACCGTAGGCTGGTCGATGACGACGGCGAAATCCCCCCGCGGAAGCCACTCGCCTCCATCATTCGGGCGCGGGGGCCGGGTGTCACGGTAGACGCCCAGTAGCGTGCGTTCTGCCGCGGCGTAAAGGTCCAGCCGCGCCTCGACGAGTTCTTCTTCGCTCACGATCGAGCACACCACAGCTCTTCGCAGCGGGATCATGTCCCCGGGTTGGGCTCCTTGCGGGCAGCGGGGTGGCGACCCCACGCCGACGGGATTGGCCGCGCACGCGGTAGGAACGGGAGCCCAGAGCTGCAGTATCTCGGCGGCGGTACCGGCTGCTATGGTCCGGACTATCATCCGCAGAGCGGGAGTCGTGGTGGGTTCGCCATGCGGGCTTGCCGCGGGCGAAGGCCAGGGCGGCGTACCGATGGGCGTTGTGGGCACACTCGATGCGCTTGCTTGTGGGGAAGGTCCAGGTAGCGTGCTGGTTGCAGACGTAACCGGTTCGTCGCCCCCGCAAGAGACAAGCGCAAGCGCGGCCCACAACGCCAACAGCAGATGGAGGCGCCAACGCATGGCCACGGACACGGCAACTGACGTTCGCTTCGCTATCTCCGCCACTCCTTCCGGCCGGAACCTTGGCCCGTGTCCAGAGCCGTGCGGGCCAAGGTTCGATCACGGCTAGTAGTAGATCGTTGTGTCGTTTGAGGTGACGTCGTAGTTCGTGCCGGAAGCGTTGGTGCTCTGGAGGCCGGACGCATGGATGAGATCACCGCCGTTCACCTTCCCGTGGTGGACGTGCGGGCCCGTAATGTAGCAGCCGTCGTCGGAATCCAGGAGCCAGCCGACGGTGAACGCCTCGCTGTTCTCGGGTGTGATGTTGGCGCTCCGGCCTGTGTCGTAGCCATACATGTGGACGTAGTGCACGTAGCCCCTTGTCACATAATCGTACGGTGTGGTGTGTGTGTAGATCCGGTAGGTCTGTCCGTCGCAGCTTCCGCCATACTCGGAAACCTCGTAGTAGACCGTGTATGTTGCGCCAACATTATTCAGTCGCCAGATGACGGATGCATCACTCGAATCTCGCCCTGCGTCCTTCACGAGATCCAGAGACTTCTCGCCAGATTGATGATTCCAGTCGCTGGTGATCACAGCAGGCGTGTCGAGTGGATTGAGGATGTGAAATGTGTCGGCGGACACACCAAGAACGCTGGACAGCGCGAAGACGCCGGCAAACCACGTTGCCAAGAAGGTGTAGCGATTCACTGAGACGCCTCGGAAATCATCCGCTCCACGGTAGCGAGCACGTCAGCGTCGCTGGTCGACCAGTATGCCAGGACATGGTGGTAAACGCCGTTTACCTCAACGAAGACATCGCGCGGACCAAGCCCGCCAACCACTGCCCTGGTCGGAAACTGGGTGAGTGCCGGGCGCCCGGAAATCGTCGTCTGCTTCGTCGCGGAGACCGGGCTGGCTGTCGGAACCCTCAACAGGAATGCACCGTCTGGGCTCCAACTCTCCAGAAAGAACACGGCTTCCTTGTCGGACTCATAGAGGACACTCGAGTAGAATTTGCCATCAGCACTTGTGACCAGGGCGGCGGATGAGGCCTTCAGTCCCAGGGTATCCGCCTCTGCGAGCCTCCCCGCGCGCGGCTCAGCCCCCTTCAACTCCTCCAGAGTGACGCTTTCGGCCGTCTTGCCGAACACAGGGACGGCGAGTTCGCTGTGCCGGCCAGGAATCGGGCCAGCGAAGTTAAAGGGGTTGGTGCTTTCCCCTGCCGCGATCGCATAGCCATCGACGGGCGCCGACGCCGCCTCGGAGTAGGAGCTTGCCGCGCCGCGGGCGACTCCCGCGGCGATTACCACGGCCGGGGTCCCAACGGCTGCCATCGACACAGCGAGCACTACCGATCGCAGCCTCGATCTCGTTGGCGATCTCATCGCGTTTCTTGCCTCCTTTCTGGAGAGCGTGTTCTGAACGGGAACGCGGGTCGCCTGTTTGGTGACGCGAACAGGCTACTCCTGCACGCCTTCTCCCTGGCAGGTGTCGCCGAACCCCTAATCACCCCACTTCCTAGCTCCTTCTTTCATCACAAGCCCCGCCTGCTCGGCGCACCAGGCCAGCCAGAGCGGAGCGTTGGTCTCCCACCAGCGGCCCATCTCCCGCAAGTCCTGGCAGTCCGTTATCCCTTTCAGGGCATCGATCTGACTGCGGGCGCCGTGGTAGCTCATCTGAAGGTTCTCTGCCGTCTGTCGCACCGTCCGGCGGGCTTCGATCTCGCGGAGCACGCGGGCGCGCGCGAATGTGATCCGGTCCCAATCGATGGGCTCGCGTTCTTGAACGCTCATTGCTGGCCTCCGAAGTCCGTCCGTCGGGGCAAGGGGCGCACCTGCCCTCATACCGGCCTGCACCCATGATAAGTGTGACGTCAACTAATCCCTTGCGGCTTCGGCGGGGCCACCTCGCCGCCGTTTCGGCAGCAGGTTCAGAGCACCGATCGCCACGTCCACGGCTCGTGCTATACTCCACAGGGAACGCATTCCTGTCAGGAGTGGGCCCTCGGGTCCACTTTTTTGTTGAGGGTATGAAGAACGAGTTTCTGCTTGCCATAGGCCAGCTGGCCGCCGAGAAGAACCTGCCGAAGGAGATCGTCTTCGAGGCGGTTGAAGCTGCGCTGACCTCCGCGTACAGGCGGGAGGGCGAGAACGCCCCCAACATCTACGCGAAGATCGACCCCGAATCGGGGGAGATACACGCCTACATGCAGAAGACGGTCGTCGACGATGTCGAAGAGCCCCACATCGAGATCTCCCTCGCCGACGCCCGCAAGTACAAGCCCAGTGCCACTCCCGGGGACGTGCTCGACTTCGAGATGAAGATCCCGGACCACGCCGGCCGGATCGCGGCGCAGACGGCGAAGCAGGTGGTGCTGCAGAGGCTGCGCGAGGCGGAGCGCGACGCTGTCTTCGACGAGTACGCGGGGCGCGAGAACGAGGTGGTTGTCGGCACTGTGCAGCGGATAGAGCCGCGCCAGATGGTACTTGAGCTGGGGCGCGGGACCGAGGCAGTGCTGCCGTTTAGCGAGCAGGTGAGGAACGAGCATCTCCGTTCGGGGCAGCGCGTGAAGGTGATCCTCCTTGAGGTACAGAAGGCCATCAAGGGCCCCCAGATCATTGTCAGCCGGACGCACCGCAACCTGTTGCGGAGGCTCTTCGAGATGGAAGTCCCGGAGATCGCCAGCGGCACGGTGGAGATAAAGTCGATCGCGCGCGAAGGCGGCTACCGGAGCAAGGTTGCCGTCCATTCGCGGGTGCCGAGCATCGACCCGATCGGGGCATGCGTGGGCATGCGCGGTTCGCGCATCCAGAACATCGTCAACGAGCTCGGTGGCGAACGCATCGACGTCATCAAGTGGGACCCCGACCCGGCGAACTTCGTATCCAATGCGCTCAGTCCGGCCCAGGTGGTGGACGCCGAGGTGGACCCGGAAGAGAGGCGGGCCACCCTGGTGGTGCCCGACCGCATGCTGTCGCTGGCGATCGGCAAGGAAGGGCAGAACGCGCGGCTGGCGGCGAAGCTCACTGGCTGGCGGATCGACATCCTCAGCCAGACGGCGGCGGAAGCGCGCGCACGGGGAGAAGAGGAGGCGCCGACCTCGTTCGAGCCATTCGCACCGGGCGAGACGCCAGATATCGACATCATCCCCGAGGTTGAGGAGCCAATCGCGGCGGTGGCCGAGGCGCCTGCACCGGTGACGCCCCCGGTGGCGCCGCTCATGCCGGCCGAGGCGGAGCCGGAAGAGGAAGTCACTTCGTTTGCCGATGCGCTGGCGGTGATGCCGATTCCGCGGGGCGAGGAGCGCGAGTCGGAGGACTATGGGGATGAGTACGAGGAGGAGGAAGAGGAGGAATACGAGGTCCCGGCCCTGGTGGCGCCAGAATCGCGGTCGACGACCATTCGCTTCGCCGAAGACGTCCTGCCGAAGGTAGCGGAAGAGACCCCGGACGCGAAGAAGGCATCGGCCAAGAAGGTCAAGCGCGCCGTTCGCTTCGAGGAAGAAGAGGAGATGGAGGACGTGGACTACTCGGGCCGCATTCACTAGGAGCGGGGATGATGAAGGCGGCAAAGGGGCCACGTCCCCGGCATGTCCCGCAGCGAACGTGCATCGGCTGCCGGGAGGAAGCGGGGAAGAGGGCGCTGATCCGGATTGTGCGGACAGCGGACGGGCGGCTGCTGATCGACCCCAGCGGAAAGGCGAACGGGAGGGGGGCGTACCTGCACCAGAGCCGCGCCTGCTGGGAGAAAGCGCTGAAACGCGGTACGATAGCTCACGCACTCAAGTTCACCCCGGCGAAAGAAGACGTCGAGGCGCTGCAAGCCTACGGCATGTCGTTGCCGGTTGAAGAAAGCGAATCCTGATGTCGGCACAAACGTCTTCGACTCGACCGGTTGCAATACCCGCGGCACTGACCGTGAAAGAGCTGGGCGACCTGCTCAAGGTGACGCCCGTAGAGGTGATCAAGAGGCTGATGACCAATGGGGTCATGGCCTCGATGAACCAGAGCATTGATTACGAAACTGCGGCAGTGGTGGCGGTGGAGCTGGGATGGGACCCACAGGAGGAAGTGGCCGTAGAGGTAGCTCCTTCCCCTCCCGCGATCGAGGAGGAGGAGGCCGACGACCCGGCCACACTGAAGGAGCGGCCGCCGGTGGTGACGATCCTCGGACACGTGGACCACGGCAAGACGAGCCTGCTGGACGCCATCCGCAAGACGCGCGTGGCGGCGGGTGAGGCCGGGGGCATCACCCAGCACGTGGGCGCCTACCAGGTGGAGCGTGAGGGCAGGAAGATCACATTCATCGACACCCCGGGCCACGCCGCCTTCACTGCCATGCGGGCCCGCGGGGCGCAGGTGACGGACATCGCGGTACTGGTGGTGGCAGCGGACGACGGCGTGATGCCGCAGACGATTGAGGCCATCAGCCACGCACAGGCGGCGGGCGTCCCAATGATCGTGGCGATCAACAAGATGGACCTTCCCGGCGCGAACCCGGACCGCATCAAGCAGCAGCTGACCGAGCACAACGTGGTGGTTGAGGACTTCGGCGGCGACATCGTCACGGTGCCGGTTTCGGCAACCAAGGGGACGGGAATCGACGACCTGCTCGAATCGATAAACCTGGTGGCGGAGATTTCGGAGCTCAGGGCAAACCCGGACCGGCCTGCGGCCGCGGTCGTGGTGGAAGCGGAAATGGATTCGAGCCGCGGTCCGCTGGCCACGCTGCTGGTGAAGAACGGCACCCTCAGGCAGGGTGACGCAATCGTCGCCGGGGAGATCAGCGGGCGGGTGAAGGCGATGTTCGATGACCGGGGCGAGCGGATCCGGGAGGCGGGCCCATCGACCCCGGCGGTCGTGATGGGAATGGAAGAGGTTCCCGAGGCGGGCGAGCGGCTGCGGGTGGTGGCCGATGAGAAGACGGCTCGCCAGGTGGTGGAGGATCGCCGCCGGGCGCGCGAGGCATCGGAGCAGACGGCGCACGCCCACGTCAACCTGGATACGCTCTTCAATGAGATCAGCGCGGGCAAGCTGAAAGAGCTGATCATCGTCCTCAAGGCGGATGTCCGGGGCAGCGCGGAAGCGATTCGCGCGGCGGTCGAGCGGCTGAGCACTGCCGAGGTGAAGGTGAAGGTGATTCACTCTTCCACGGGGACGGTGAACGATTCGGACGTGATGCTGGCGGAGGCTTCGAATGGCATCATCCTGGCGTTCAACACGAAGGTGGACCCTTCGGCGCGGAAGCGCTCGGACGCGACGGGGGTGGACATCCGCTCGTACAGCATCATCTACCAGCTGCTGGAAGACATCGAGAAGGCGCTCGCGGGCATGTATGAGCCGGTCTACAACATGGTTGTGGACGGCCATGCGGAGGTGCGGCAGGTGTTCAAGTCGAGCCGCGTGGGCGGGATTGCCGGGTGCTACGTGACGGACGGCACAATCCGCCGGGGCCTGAGCGTGCGCGTGCTGCGGGGTGGGGCTGAGCTCGCCAAGGGCCGTTGCGAGGGACTGAAGCGCTTCCAGGATGATGTGCGCGAGGTGCAGACGGGATACGAGTGCGGGGTTGTGGTGAGCGGTTTCGACAAGTTCGCCGAGGGTGATGTGCTCGAGTTCTTCCACGAAGAACGGGCCAACTAGCCCGGCGGCCCCGGGGGGAAGCGATGAGCAGGCGCACAGAACGCGTCAATGACCTCCTGCGCGAGCAATTGAGCGAGCTTATCCAGCGCGAAGTGAAGGACCCGCGGGTCACGCAGCGATTGGTGTCGATCACCGAGGTGCAGGTTTCCCCCGATCTGAGGCACGCGACTGTCTATGTTTCGCACCTGGGCGATGCGGGCGAAAGGGAGGAGGTGCTTCGCGGCCTGGGCGCGGCGGCTCACTTCCTCCACGCAGAGCTGATGCACCGCCTGAAGATGCGAAATGTGCCGGAGCTCCTGTTTCGCTTCGACCCTTCGATTGAGCGCGGGGCGCGGCTGGCTTCGCTGATCAGCGATGTCGCGGAGCACGACCACGGGGGCTAGGGCGTGGGGATTGACGGGATCCTGCTGATCGACAAGTGGAGCGGGTGGACCAGCCACGACGTGGTAGCCAGGGCACGACGGCTCACGGGCCAGCGCAAGATCGGGCATACGGGAACGCTCGACCCGATGGCGACGGGGCTGCTCGTGCTCTGCCTGGGGAATGCGACCAGGATGGTCGAGTACATGACGCGGCACGACAAGCGTTACGTGGGGACCATAGCGCTGGGCGCCACCACCACCACAGACGACGCGGAAGGGGAGGTGGTGGAGAAGCGGCCGGTTCCATGGATGGGCGATGGGGAGTTGCGTGAGCTCGAACGGCGGTTCACCGGTGAGCTGCAGCAACGGCCACCGGCGTTCAGCGCAGTGAAAGTCGCGGGGCAACGCTCGTACGCAGTTGCGCGGCGCGGAGGCACCCCGGTGCTCGAAGAGCGCCCGGTCCGCGTAGACGAGCTTGTGTTGAAGGTGGCCGGCCCCGGCGAGCTCGCGATTGGGGTGCAGTGCGGGCCCGGGACTTATGTTCGCAGCCTTGCCCGCGACATCGGCGAGGCGCTCGGGTGCGGCGCTCACCTTGCGGCATTGCGGCGGACGGTGTGTGGCGCCTTCACAATCGAGAACGCGGTCACACTTGATGCGCTTGAAGAGCTCGTGGCTGCGGGCGAGTTGGAGGCCAGTTTGCTGGCGCCCGACGAGGGCCTGCGAGATGCGGGTGCAGCGGTCGTAACGGTCGAACGGGGGAAGCAGTTGCGACAAGGGATGATGCTGGCGCCCCTGGCAGCGGGCATGAGGCCGGCGGCGGTCGCGAGGGCGTACGATAACGGTGGGGCGTTCCTTGGGGTGGCGGCGGTGGATGCGGGCGGCCAGATTCGGCCGGTGAAGATGTTCCCGGGTTAGCCTGCTTCGCTTATGTCCTGTAATAAGTCTGCGAAAGGGGTTGACAGGCTCGGAAGCGGGTGTATTCTGCCTCTGGGCCCTCAGCGGATGCGCACCTGCGTAGACGCTAGATCAATTCTTTTCGGGTCCCCCGGGTTGAGCCGATGAGGCGGCAACCATAGGAGGAAGCAATGGAAGCGTACTGTCTGAAGTGCAGGACCAAGCGCGAGATGAAGAACCCGAAGCCGATCACCATGAAGAACGGCAAGCCAGCCACTGAAGGGACCTGCCCGACGTGTGGCACCAGGATGTTCAAGATAGGCAAGGCATAGGAGCGGACACGGCGCAGAGGGCAAGGGCGCGGCTGGCGGAGTCGCGCCCTTGCTTATTCCCCACCAGGTTGAGCTGATTCCTCCTGCAGGAACGCCAGGACCGTAGGGTGGAGCAGACCGTTGGTGGCGACGGCGCTACTACCGGGCCTGGGGTCGCCGTCCCATGTTGTCAGCTGGCCGCCCGCCTCTGTGATGACCGGGTAGAGTGCTGCCACATCCCAGATGTTCATCACCGGGTCGAGCATGACATCGGCGCGGCCGGCGGCAACGGCGAGGTATCCGTAGCAGTCGCCCCAGGTTCGTAGCAGCCCGGCCCCGGCGGTCAGCCGCCGGAAAGCGGCGGGGCGACTTTCCGGGAGATGTTGGAAGCTGGTCATGAGTACGGTGGCTTCGCCAAGGGCGGGGGTTGTGGAAACGCGCGCGGGGCTGCCGTTGATGAAGGCGCCAAGTCCCCTTGCGGCGTAGGCAGTCTCACCCGCCGCGTGGCAGGCGATGACGCCAACGACGGGCTCGCCATCGACCTCCAGGGCGACGAGGGTGCCAAAGAGGGGCACATGGTGGATGAACGACCTCGTCCCATCGATGGGGTCGAGGATCCACCGGTGGCGGCCATCGCCGGTGGTCTCGCCGAACTCCTCGCCGAGGACGCCATGGCCGGGGCACTCGCGCTGCAGGAACTCCCGGATTGCCATCTCGGCGCGCCTGTCGGCCTCGGTGACGGGCGTGCGGTCGGCCTTTAGCTCGACGGGAATGCCAGCGATGTAGAGGGGCATGATCACTTCGCCGGCGATGGCGGCAGCACGTCGGGCGATTTCGAGCAGGCTGGCAAGCTCGCTCATGGGCTACCGGTAACGAGCGGTGAGTTCGTCTAGGCGCGCCTTGAGCAGCGGGTCGAGCGGCTTCTCGACAGCGAGGAGCGTGTCGTCGAGCTGTTCGGGCCGGCTGGCGCCAATGATCGGCGCGGTGATGGCGGGATTGGCGAGCACCCACGAGACGGACATGGTGGTGAGGGACATGCCGGCTTCGGCGGCGAGGGGCCTGAGGGTTTCGACCGTATCGAACATCTCGTCGTGCCAGTAACGGTCCTGGTAGCGGCCGGCGGCGCTGCCAAGGGTGAAGCGCGTTCCCCCGGTGGGGCCGGTTTCGGCTCGATGCTTCCCGCTCAGCATGCCGGCGGCGATGGGGTTGTAGGGGATCACGCCGATGCCCTCTTCGGCGCAGAGGGGGAGCAGCTCGCGTTCGATATCGCGGTAGAGGAGGTTGTAGCGGGGCTGGACCGAGTCGAAGCGCGCCACGCCAAGGACCTCGCTGCGCCCGATGGCGCGCGCCACCTGGTAGGCCATGAAGTTGGAGCAGCCGACGTACCTGGCTTTGCCGGAGCGAACGATGTCCTCGAGTGCCCGCAGGGTTTCGTCGATGGGGGTGGCCGGGTCGAACTGGTGCAACTGGTAGAGGTCCACGTAGTCGCACTGGAGGCGGCGAAGCGAGCCTTCGATGGCATCGAGGATGTGCTTGCGGGAGTTGCCCTGGTTCCAGCGGTCCGGCCCCATGCGTCCGAAGCACTTGGTAGCGACGATGAAACGCTCGCGGCGGCCGCGCAGCCAGCGGCCGACGATCTCCTCGGTGCGGCCGACCGTTTCGAGGGAGCCGCCGATGGGGTAGACGTTAGCGGTGTCGATGAACGTGACGCCGGCATTGGCAGCCCTATCGAGGATCGCGACGGAGGTCGGTTCGTCGCTCTGGAGCCCGAAGGTCATGGTGCCAAGGCAGAGCCGGGAAACGCTGAGGCCCGTGCGGCCAAGCCTGGTGTGTTGCATTGGACGATTGTACGTAACCGGCCGTAACCGCGCCCCCGGCGGCAGGGCGGCTTCGCGCTAGCAACGGGAGAGGCAGGCGCGGTTGGGCTACTCGCTTTCCCAGAGGGCGGGCCGCCGCCCGTTATCCGGACGGTGAGGCAGCGAGATGATGAAGGTGGTGCCTTCGCCGGGGGCGCTCTGTACGGAGATGGCGCCGTGATGGCTGGCTACAATCCCGCGCGCGACGGCGAGGCCGAGCCCGGTACCCTGGCCGGGGGGCTTGGTGGTAAAGAACGGCTGGAAGATGCGGTCCCGGGTTGCCTCGTCCATGCCCTCGCCGGAATCGGCGACGGTGATGACAGCCTGCTGGCCCACGTTGTTGACCGCCAGCCGGACTTCGCCGCCGCCGGGCATGGCGTCGCGAGCGTTGAGCACCATGTTGAGGAGCGCCTGGATGAGCTGGCCGCGATCGCACTCGACGATCACTGGCTCGGGCGGCACGGAGGTGTGAACGGAGACGGTGCGCCGCAGCGACGGGAGGGCGAGATTGGACACCTCGGCGATGACCTCGCGGAGGTCGGCCTGGGAGAGGTTTGTTTCGCCACCGCGAGCGAAGGCGAGGACGCGGCCCGCGACATCGGCGCCCCGCCTGGCAGCGAGGTGGATGGTTTCGAGGTACTCCTGCTCATCGGGCCCCATCAGAGGCGACCGGCGCAGGACGCTGGCGGCGCTCAGGATTATCGTCAGCACGTTGTTGAAGTCGTGTGCGATGCCACTGGCAAGGATGCCAAGGCTCTCCATCTTCTGGGATTGCACGAGCGCCCGGCCCGCGGCATCGAGGTCGGTGACATCGGTAGCGACGGCGACGAAGCCATCGAAGTCGCCATGGACGTTCTGCAGTGGACCGGTGCGGATGTCGAGGATGCGGCCGGCGAGCTGCACCCGTTCGACGACGGTGTCGCCTGACTGGGCGCGGCGATAGATCGAGCCGAGCGGGGTCGTGGCGATCTCGTCGGCGCCGATATGCCAGCCCACGAACTGCCCTGGTTCGAATCCGAGCGCGCGCAGTCCCTTGCCCTCGACGAGGACGATCTCCCCTTCGCGGTTGACCTGGACGAAGACTACCGGGGCATTCTCGGCAAGGGTGCGCAGGGCCTGCTCGCTGCGGGCAAGGGCTTCTTCGGATTCCTTGCGCTTCGACGTGTCCCGGAGCAGGAACCTAATCCGGTGGGGACTTCCTGACGCATCAAGGAGGTAGGAGCCCTGGATCTCGACGGGCAACCAGGCGCCGTCCTTGCGGCGGAGCTGTACCTCATAGAGGTCCTGTGTTGGGGAGTGCTCGTACCGCCTGCCGGCCCCCACGCTTGTCGCCAGGTGGCGGGCACGAACTTCCACCACCATTCGCACGCCATCGTCATCGAGCAGGCTGAAGCCGTCGAGCCCGGCCTCGACATCGGCCTGTTCGAAGCCGAGGAGAATGCAGGCCATGCGGTTCATGTAGGTAATGCGGGCGGTCTGAACATCCGCTTCCAGCATCGCAGGCATGTACTGGAGGAAGTACTCGTACTCGCGCCTGACCGTTGCGAGCTCTTCCCTCAGGCAGGCGAGTTCGTCGTTGCCCTGCTCGCTCATGACGGCGTAGCCGTCTCGAACCGGCAGGGCGACGCGGGCGCGCCAGGGCCGGGGTGGGGATTCCACCCGCCTGGATTCACGCTCCATGGGCACAGTGAGCCGGGGGCCATCTGCCAGATGATCATGTCGATTGGCGCTGGTGAGAATAGGGAGAAACCCCGCTAACAAGGCTCACGGTAGTTCTGTCAACAATCAAGGTTGCTGGCAGACACGCCGTCCTTCAGGACGGGAGCGCATTCTCGGCCCGGAGGGCCTCGAGGGTGACCGTCCAGGCTTCGACGGAATGTGCGAGGTCATCATCGGTGTGGACGGAGCTGGTCATGCCGCCATTTCCGAAGAGCTGGACGCCGCGCGTGAGCAGGGAGAGGTTCATCAGGCGCTCAGTCTCGCGCGGGGTGCCGCTGGCAAGGAGGTCCAGGGGGAGGTCGCGGGGGTCGTAGTCACGGGGCCCGGGGACGGTTTCGCCACCGAGGACGATGCGGAACTCGCTCGCCTGACCATATACAAGGCCCGGCAGGCCGAGACGGTGCAGTTCCGCGTTCATCCCGGTCCGCAGCCGTGCTGCAAGGGCGCGGGCGCGCGACTGGTGCCGGCCATCGGCGATCTCGCGGAGGCATGCCGTGCCGGCGACGGAGGAGAGCGGATTAGCGTTGAAGGTCCCCGGATGGCCCACCTTTTCTGTGCGCTCACCGGGGGCCGGGAAGGCGAGCTGGTCGAGGAGCTCGCGGCGGCCGGCGACGGCGCCTCCGGGGAAGCCCCCGGCGAGGATCTTGGCGAGGGTTGTGAGGTCGGGTGTGACGCCTTCTTCCTGCTGGATTCCGCCGGGAGTCCAGCGGAACCCGGTCACGACCTCGTCCATGATGAAGAGGAGGTCCCGCTGGCGGCAGAAGGCCTCAAGCTCGCGCAGGAAGCCGCGGGGCAGGGGCAGCGTGCCGGAAGAAGCGCCCGCAGGTTCAACGATGATGGCGCCAATGTCATCGCGGCTGGCGATGGTCTCGCGCACAACGTGCATTTCGGGCGCAACGACGACAACGGTATCGAGGGTCGCGGCCGGCACCCCTGGCGGGGCGGCGGCGCCATAGCGGGAGCTGCCAACGACGTAGTCGTGCCAGCCGTGAAAGTGGCGATCGAACTTGAGGATGGCCGGCCTGCCCGAGTGGGCGCGGGCCAGGCGGAGGGCCATGAGCGTGGCCTCGGTGCCGGAACTGGTGAAGCGCACCGCTTCGGCCGAAGGGACGAGCCGCACGACCTCTTCGGCCCATTCGATCTCGGCTTCGTGGCTGGCGCCGTAGTGCGTTCCGCGCGAGAGCTGCCCGGCAGCGGGGCCGATGATGGCCGGGTGGTTGTGTCCCAGCAGCAGGGCCCCGTGGCCCATCACGTAATCGACGTACTCGTGTCCATCGACGTCCCACTTCCGGGAACCGGCGGCACGGGCGGCGTAGATGGGGAATGGCCGCAGGTAACGGCTGTCGTGGGTGACACCGCTGGGAACGACGCGGCGCGCCCTCTCATAGAGCGCCGCCGACCGGGGGTGTGACTCTACGTACGCCTGCTCGATGCCCATGAAGCCCTCCTGCCAGCGAATGATAGCGCCCGCCGCGCTGACGGCGGCGTCGCAGGCGTCGGCGAAGTTCCCCAACCCGGGCAGCAGCGGCTAGAGTGGCACTGAATATATGGCGGGGGGCGAGATGGGCCGGCAGTCCATTCTCAACATGGGCGACCTGCTGATGGTGCAGGAAAGAGAGCGGTTCATGTCGCGCCTGTTCCGTACCCACGGGATCGAGTCGCTGGAGGGCTTCCGCGCACTTGAGGCAGGGTGCTCGACGGGATACAACCTTCGCCTGTTGGTGCAATGGGGTGCCAGCCCCGGGGGCCTGGCAGGCATCGATATCGACCCGGCGGCGGCGAAGTACTCCGCCGAGCACTCGCCGGAAATCCGGGTCCACACAGGCAGCGCCGATCGCATCCCCGAGCCCGGCCAGACCTTCGACCTGGCGATGGCGTTCACGCTCTTCAGCAGCGTGCCCGACGAGGACACTGCCCATGGAATCGCGCGCGAGCTGTTCCGCGTCACCAGGCCCGGGGGACTGATCGTGGTCTACGACATGCGGCGGCGGAGCCCACGCAACCCGGGCGTGCACACGATCGGGGAGGACGACATCCGCCGGTGGTTCCCGAAGTGCCCGTTGCGGACGCGGTCGATCACGCTGGCGCTGCCGCTGGCGCGCTTCGCCGGGCGTTACGCCCCGATGCTCTACGGCCCCCTTGCAGCGATTCCGCCCCTGCGGACGCACATGATGTACGTCCTCCGGCGGCCAGCGACACCGCCGTTTGGCATGGTCAACGCCGGGGGTGGCGGATGACCCAACCTGGCGGCAGCGGCGAAGGGGTGGTGGACCAGACGAGGGCGGTGGTTGAACATCTACCTAGAGTTTACAGCTATGGTAGTCTAGGAGTTGGCTATGGCAGTCTACGACATCGGGATAATCGGCGCTGGTCCGGGGGGCTACGTTGCGGCCATCCGCGGAGGGCAGCTCGGCCTGAAGGTGGCGCTCTTCGAGCGTGAGCGCGTGGGCGGACTCTGCCTGAACTGGGGCTGCATCCCCACCAAGGCCCTGCTGCGTAACGCCGATGTGGTGAACCTCGTCCGCGAGGCGGCGAAGTGGGGGATCACCACGGGCGAGACGCGCTTCGACCTGGGTGCAGCTATCGATCGCAGCAGGGGGGTTGTCGACAGGCTGGTCGGCGGGATCGAGGGATTGCTCCGGGACAACGGGGTTGACGTAATTGTGGGCGAGGCCAGCATCCCGAAGCCAGGAACGATCTCCTGCAGGGACACGGTGTACGAGACGCGGAACACGATCATCGCCACCGGGGCTTCGACGCGGATGCTGCCCGGGGTGCAGGCAGACGGCACGGTGGTGCTCACGAGCCGCGAGGCCCTGGAACTGCGCACGCCGCCGGCGAAAGCGGTGATCATTGGCGCCGGGCCGGTGGGTGTTGAGTTCGCGCATGCGTGGGCGAGCTACGGTTCGCAGGTGACGCTGGTGGAGATGCTGGACACGCTCGTCCCGCTGGAGGACCCGGACGTTGGCCGCCAGCTGAAGCGCTCCTTCGAGGCGCGGGGAGTGCAGTGCCTCGTAAGGACGAGGGTCGATTCGATCGCCGTGGCCGGCGGCGAGGCGACGGTCACCGTGTCGGGACCGGAAGGTGAGCAGGCGATAACGGCCGGCGTGGTGCTGGTAGCGATTGGTTTCGTTCCGCACACACAGGGGTTGAACCTGGAAGGAATAGGGGTGGCCACCCAGCGCGGGTTCATCACGATTGGCGATAGGATGGAAACGAACGTGCCCGGCGTCTACGCGATCGGGGATGTCACAGGCAAGTTGATGCTGGCACACGTGGCATCGCAGCAGGGCGTGATCGTCGCCGAGCACATCGCCGGCCGCAGGACGCCCGCGCTGGACTATGTGCAAATGCCGCGTGCGACATTCTGCCAGCCGCAGGTGGGATCGATCGGCTTCACTGAGCAGCAGGCGAAGGATGCTGGCTACGCGGTGAAGACGGGGCGGTTCCCGTTCACAGCGCTGGGCAAGGCGGTGACGGTTGATGAAACAGAGGGCTTTGTGAAGGTGATCGCGGATGAGCCAACGGGGCAGGTCCTGGGCATCCACATGATTGGCCACGACGTGAACGAGCTGCTCGGCGAGGCGACGATGGTCGCCCTGCTTGAGGCGACCACGGCCGAGCTGGGGTTTGCCGTACATGCGCATCCAACGCTGGCAGAAGCCGTGAAGGAAGCTGCACTGGCCGTTTCGGGCGAGGCCATCCACGTGGCGCACCGCAGGGCAGCGCGGCCCGCCGCGGGGGAAGGAGCGAAAGGCGGATGACAGTGGAGACTGCGGTGACGGGCGCCTCGGGCGGGCCGGTGCTGCCGGCCGGGCAACTTGAGCGCTTCCTCTACGAGATGGCGTTTATCCGCCGCTTTGAGGAGAAGGCGGGCGAGATGTACACACGCGGCAAGATCCGCGGCTTCCTGCACCTCTACACCGGGCAGGAAGCGTGCGCGGTGGGCGCCATCCATGCGCTTGAGGAGCGTGACAAGGTAATCGCCCACTACCGCGACCATGGCCACGCCATCGCGAAGGGAGTGGACCCGAAGAGGGTGATGGCGGAGCTGTACGGGCGCGTGGACGGGACGAGTGGCGGCCGTGGGGGCTCGATGCACATCTATGACACGAGCAAGGGGATGATGGGCGGCTACGCGATCGTGACCGCCCACCTGCCGGTCGCGGTCGGGCTGGGCCTGGCTTCGGCGATGAAGGGTGAGAACTTCATCACGCTCTGCATCTTCGGTGACGGGAGCGTCGGAGAGGGCGAGTTCCACGAGGCGCTCAATCTTGCTGTGCTCTGGAAGGTGCCGGTGATCTTCTTCTGCGAGAACAACCTCTATGGCATGGGGGTGAGCTTCGCGGAGTCGCTTTCGACGGAGATCCCGAAGCTCGCCGCCGCATACAACATGCCCGCCGTGTCCATCGACGGGATGGATGTGCTGGAAGTTCATCTTGAGACAAAGAAGGCGGTGGAACACTGCCGGGCCGGCAAAGGGCCCTACTTCATTGAGGCGATGACCTACCGCTACCGTGGGCATTCGATGTCGGACCCCGAGCTGTACCGGCTGAAGGACGAGATTGAGGAGTACCGCCGCCGCGATGCGATTACATCACTTCGCCTCTACATGGAGGAGCGAGGGTTGATGGACCAGGGGCGCTGGCGGGAGCTTGAGGAACGGGTGGAGCGCGATGTGGAGGAGTGCATCGCCTTCGCCGAGGCGAGCCCTCAGCCGTCGATAGGGACGCTCTTCGATCATGTGACGAAGGAGTCCAACGGTGGCTGAGATGCGCATGCGCGATGCCCTGCGCGAAGCACTGCGCGAAGAGCTCCGGCGCGACCCAACGGTGTTTCTCATGGGTGAGGACATTGGCGCCTACGGCGGCTCGTACGCGGTGACGAAGGGGCTGCTGGAGGAATTCGGCCCCGAGCGTGTACGCGACACGCCGATCGCCGAGTCGGGGATCATTGGCGCGGGGATTGGAGCAGCGCTCGGGGGGCTGCGGCCTATGGTTGAGCTGATGACGATCAACTTCAGCCTGCTGGCGCTTGATCAAATTGTGAACACGGCAGCGAAGCTGCACTACATGACGAACGGGCAGATGCACGTGCCGATGGTGATCCGGATGGCGAGCGGCGGGGGGAGCCAGCTGGCGGCCACCCACAGTCACAGCCTCGAAGGGCTCTACGCGCACTTCCCGGGTCTCAAGGTGGTATGCCCTTCGAACCCGGCCGATGCGAAGGGGCTTCTTAAGCGCGCGTTCCGGGATGACAACACGGTGGTGTTCATCGAGCACACGGCGAACTACGGGTTCAAGGGCGAGGTGCCGGACGACCCGGACTTCCTGGTCGAATTCGGGCAGGCGAACGTGCTCCGCGAGGGCTCGGACGTGACGATCGTGGGCTATTCGGGGAGCGTTCACCAGGCGATGCGCGCGGCCGCGATGCTCGAAGAGCAGGACGAGATCAGCGCGGAGGTGGTGGACCTGCGCACGCTGCGGCCGCTGGACATGGACACCGTGGTCAGGTCAGTGAAGAAGACGAACCGGGCCGTGATCGTGGAGGACGCCTGGAAGTTCGGCGGGTTCGGCGGGGAACTGAGCGCGCAGATAATGGAGCGGGCATTCGACTGGCTGGATGCGCCGGTAGCGCGCGTCTGCAGCAAGGACGTGCCCATGCCCTACAATCGCGACCTGGAGTTCGCCGCCCTGCCTTCGGAAGAGGACATTGTCGAAGCTGTCCTCGCCATGTTCTAGGAGCCGGATGTGAGCATCGAGATCACAATGCCCCAGATGGGCGCCGACATGACCGAGGGCATTCTCGTCCGTTGGGTGAAGTCGGAAGGTGACCAGGTCAGCCGTGGCGAGATCATTGCCGAGATCGAGACGGACAAGGCGACGGTAGAGCTTGAGGCCTTCGAAGAAGGGGTGCTCCTGCGGCTGGTTGCGAGCGAGGGAGAGACGGTGCCGGTGGGCAACGTGATCGCCGTTCTTGGCAGCCCCGGCGAGGCGGTAGTGTCCCCGCCCGAGCGCAAGGAGCAGGCTGCAGCACCTGGCAGAGGGGCTGCGCAAGGGCCGGTTGCAGCCGCTGCGGGGGCACCTGTAGCCGCGCCTGCGCGGGCACCCGCTGCCGATGCTGGCAGCGGCCGGTTGCGGATTTCGCCGGTGGCCAGGCGCATGGCGTCGGAGGCCGGCATCGATGCTTCCTCACTGAGGGGGTCGGGCCCGGATGGCCGTGTTCTGCGGCGTGACGTGGAGGCTGCGATCGCCGGAACGCTGCAGGTATCGAATGAGCCTCCAGCGCGCGAAGGGGCAACCGCACGGCCTGGCGGGGTTGAGCCGCTTTCGAAGATGCGCCAGGCGATCGCGCGGCGCATGTCACAGTCGAAACAGATGCAGCCGCACTACTACCTGACGCTTGATATCGACATGACGGCGGCACTGGCCTTCCGCGAGCAGTTCAACCAGGCGGCCGGGGAAGCTGAGCGGGTGACTATCAACGACCTGGTGGTGAAGGCCTGCACGCTCGCCCTCCAGCGCCACCCCAAGTTCAACGCCGAGTACAGCGAGGAAGGCCTTGTCTTTCACGGTTCTGTGAACATAGCCATCGGCATTGCGCTGGCTGAGGGACTTATCGCCCCGGCGCTGCTGGACTGCGGGGCGAAGACGCTTGGGACGATTGCGCGCGAAGCAAAGGACCTGGTTACGCGTGCCCGGGAGGGCCGCCTGCGGACGGATGAGTACGGCTCGGGGACGTTCACGATCACGAACCTCGGGGCGTACGGGATTGAGACGCTTATCGGGATCATCAACCCGCCGCAGGCGGCGATCCTGGGCGTGGGGAGCGTGATGCCCCAGGCGGTGGTCCGTGATGGGGCGATAGTCGCCCGCCAGGTGATGAAGGTCGCGCTGAGCGCCGACCACCGGGTGACGGATGGCGCCGAAGGGGCGCGGTTCATCAAGGAGGTCCAGGGGCTGCTGGAGAACCCGGCGAGCCTGGCGCTATAGGCCCCTGGCCTACATGCGGAAGACTCCCCACTTCGTGTCCTCGACGGGCGCGTTCATCGCCGCGGCGAGGCCGAGGGCAAGGACAGAACGCGTCTCCAGGGGGTCGATGATGCCATCATCCCAGAGGCGGGCGGTGCTGAAGTAAGGGGAGCCCTCGTGCTCATAGCGCTCGATGGTCGGAGCCTTGAAGCGGGCTCGCTCCTCTTCGGACAGCTGGTCGCCACGGTCCAGGCGGACCTGGAGTAGCACGTTCGCGGCCTGTTCGCCGCCCATGACGCTGATGCGGGCGTTGGGCCACATCCATAGCTGGCGGGGGCCGTAGGCGCGTCCGCACATGGCATAGTTCCCGGCGCCGAAGCTGCCACCGATAACGACGGTGAACCTGGGCACGTTCGCGCAGGCAACGGCAGTAACCATCTTGGCGCCATCTTTGGCGATACCGGCGTTCTCATACTGTCTGCCGACCATGAAACCCGTTATGTTCTGTAGGAAGATGAGCGGCGTCTTTCGTTGCGCGCAGAGTTCGATGAAGTGAGTGCCTTTGAGGGCGCTTTCGCTGAAGAGGATGCCGTTGTTGGCGACGATTCCCACGGGGAAGCCGGCAAGGCGAGCGAAGCCACAGACGAGGGTGGTGCCATAGCGGGCCTTGAACTCGTGAAAGCGCGAGCCATCGACGAGGCGGGCGATGATCTCGCGGACGTCGTAGGAGTGCCGCATGTCGGCCGGGATGATGCCGTAGAGGTCTTCGGGGTCGTGAAGCGGCTGCTCGGGCGCGGCCAGGTCCCAGGGTGCGCTGCTCGGCCGGGGAATGCTGGCCATGATGGAGCGGACGATGCGCAGGGCTTCTCCGTCGTCCTCGGCGAAGTGATCGGCAACGCCGCTGATGCGGGTGTGCACGTCGGCGCCGCCGAGCTCTTCGGCGGTGGACTCTTCGCCGGTCGCTGCCTTCACCAGCGGAGGGCCGCCGAGGAAGATGGTGCCGGTGCCGCGAACGATGACGGTCTCGTCGCTCATGGCAGGGACGTAGGCGCCGCCGGCAGTGCAGGAGCCCATGACCGCGGCGATCTGGTAGCAGCCGAGCGCGCTCAGGGTGGCCTGGTTGTAGAAGATGCGGCCGAAGTGCTCGCGGTCGGGGAAGATGTCGTGCTGGAGGGGGAGGAAGGCGCCGCCGGAGTCGACGAGGTAGATGCAGGGGAGCCTGTTCTGGGCGGCGATCTCCTGGGCGCGGAGATGCTTCTTGACCGTCAGGGGGTGGTAGGTGCCGCCCTTCACGGTAGCATCGTTGGCGACGATGACGCATTCGTGGCCGGCAACAACGCCAATGCCGGTCACGATTCCTGCGCCGGGAACGTCATCTTCGTAGACCTCGTGCGCCGCGAGGGGGCTGAGCTCGAGGAATGCCGTGCCGGGGTCGAGAAGCAGCTCGACGCGCTCGCGGGCGAGGAGCTTGCCGCGAGCGTGGTGGCGGCCGACGTACTCCTCGCCGCCACCGCGGACAACGTGTGCCAGCTTCTCGCGCAGATCAGAGACGAGCTGGAGGTTTTTCTGCTGGTTGGCGGCGAAGCGTTCGCCGTTCCGGTCGACTCGCGTTTCGAGAACGGGGATGTCGGACCAATTCATGTGGCGAAGGTTACCCGGAGTGTGGGAGGCGCGCACGGCTACGGGGCGAGCGCGGTCACGATGGCGAGAGCGGAGCTGCTAAACAGGACTGCGAAGACGGCCCTCCGGAAGAGCCCTTCGTCGATGCGCCGGTAGAGGGCGTTGCCGGTGAAGACGCCGGCGGCAAGGGCGGGGAGGCCGGCGCCGATCTGGCGGCCGGTGTCAGCATCGATGCGCCCGGCCGCTGCGAAGAGGATGGCGCCCACGAGCCCACCGGCGGTGAAGAACGCGGCGAGGGTGGCGCGAAACCGTTCAGAGGAGATGCCTCGCCCCTGGAGGTAGATCACCACCGGGGGTCCTGACATGCTGGTGCTCATTCGCAGGATGCCGCTGGTGAAGCCGGTAACGATATCGCCGAGCAGGCCTGCAGCATGGAGGCGCATGCCGCGCGCGAGCAGGACCGTGAAGACGATCACAGTGAGGGCAATCACCACCTGGAGCAGGCCGGGGTCGATCCAGACAAGGACGAGCAGGCCCACGGGCATTCCCACCAGGGTGCTGGCGAAGAGCGTTGCACCCGTGCGCCACTCGACGTGGCCGTGGCTGCGGAGCAGGAGCACAGCGCTGAGCACGGCGCCGAGCACGTTGGAGACGACGACTGCATCCTTCGCACCCACCACCATCACCAGGGGCGGGACAATCATCAGCCCGAATCCAAGGCCTGTGAGCGACTGCACGAGTGAGGCGCCTGCGGAAAGCACGAAGATGGCAACGGCCTCAGCGAGGGTCACGCAACGGTTGTAGCGGCCCGGCGCTCTACGGGCGACCGCGATACGCCGCCGGGCGTGGCGGGGGAGTGCCATGCGGCAACCCCGGTATGACGCCGCGGGGCGGCTCGGGTATGGTGAGGGTATGGAAGTAGCGAACGAGATCATGGTCCGCGGTATCGTCGTTGGGGTGTTCCAGGAGAACTGCTGGATCGTCGGCAACCGGCGTACGGGCGAGGCGATCTGCATCGACCCCGGTGACCAGCCGGAGGAGATCCTCGCGCTGGCGCGGGACATGGGCGTCACCATCAAGCTGATCGCGAACTCGCACGCGCACGTGGACCACATCCTCGGGGTGCATGGCGTGCACTCGGCCACAGGGGCGAAGTTCCTGCTCCACGAGGGCGACCTGGACCTTCTCCGCAATGGCTGGCGCGGGCTTGGCCAGCGCTTCGGGATCGACATCGAGCAGGGGCCGCCCGACCCCGACGCGTTTGTGGTCGACGGCGATGAGGTGGAGGTGGCCGGTCTGAAGCTGAAGGCGATCACCACCCCGGGGCACACGCCTGGTAGCGTCAGCTACTACACCGAGGGGATGCTCTTCAGCGGCGACACGCTATTCCGGGGCTCAATTGGGCGCACCGACTTGCCCGGCGGCTCCTTCGAGCAGGAGATGGACAGCATCTGCGACCGGCTCCTGACGCTGCCGGATGACACGGTGGTCCTGCCGGGGCACATGGACGAGACGAGAATCGCGTTCGAGAAGAAGCACAACCCGTTCGTGCTGGAGTGGAAGTTCCGGCGCGGAGAGATGGGGTAGGAGCAATGCCGGCGATGCCCCCGGCCCAGCGAGACGCCTTTCTGCGCGAGACACGCATCGCGACTCTTGTGAGCCTTCACGCGGATGGCGCCCCGACGGCGGCGCCCGTGTGGTTCGAATGGGATGGGGCCGAGGCTCGTCTCTTCACCTCGCGCCGGAGCCCGAAGATCGCGCGCCTCCGCGCCGATGCGCGCGTCTCCCTGACCGTGGCGGAACCGGTGGGGGTTGCCGAGGCCTGGGTCACCATCGAGGGAACGGCCACGGTTGAGGATGAGGGCGGGATGGACCTGGCGCGCCGGCTGGCCTCGCGGTATTACACACCCGACCGGGCTGCAGCCGCGCTTGCTTCGTGGGAGCGCATGGCAGACGAGTGGGTGGTGGTGCGCATCACGCCCACGCGGATCGTGTCAATGGGCCCCGCCTGAATCACGGAAGTTGAGATAGTACTTGCTGGGGGTGGGGCCCACCTGCCCCTGGTACTTGCTGCCGGCCTGCTTCGAGCCATAGGGATGCTCGGCGGGCTCGGTGAGCTGCAGGAAGGAGATCTGGGAGACCTTCATCCGGTAGTAGAGGGTGATGGGCAGGTTCGCCACGTTTGAAAGCTCCAGCGTGAGGGCGCCATCCCAGCCGGGGTCAACGTAACCCGCTGTCGAGTGGATGAGCAGCCCCAGGCGGCCAAGGGAGGATTTGCCTTCGAGGCGGCCAACAATGAAGTCCGGCAGCTTCACTCGCTCGTGGGTGACGGCGAGGGCGAACTCGCCGGGGTGGAGGATGAAGGGCTTCTGGTCGTCGATCTCGACCAGGTCGGTGAGGTCGGGGTACTCCTGCTTGACGTCGATGAAGGGGATGCGGGCGTTGCGGAAGACGCGGAACAGGTTGCCGAGGCGCAGGTCGACGCTCGCCGGCTGAACGGCGTCATCGCCGAGCGGGTCGATGACGATGTTCCCGGCTTCAATCTCGCGGCGGATGGTGCGGTCGCTCAAGACCATGGCGGTGTCCCTTCGGATGAGTAACCGCAGCGTACGGTCTGAGGGCGTTTCACGGCACCCCGGCTGTGAAGGACGGTATGCCGCCGGGCGCGAAGCCCATTAGAATCGCAGCCGAAAGCAGTGGAGGAGGCATTCGCATGGCAGGACCGCTCGAAGGCATCAAGGTAGTTGAGATGGGGGTGTGGGTCGCCGGGCCTTCGTGCGCCGCAATCCTCGGTGACTGGGGTGCGCAGGTGATCAAGATCGAACCGCCCGATGGAGACCCATTCCGGGGCATCTTCGCGGGGCTCCTTAACCTGCCGGCAAACCCGCCGTTCGAGCTCGACAACCGCGGCAAGCGCAGTATCGCCCTCGATCTCGACAAGGAGGACGCGCGCAACATCGCCCGGGACCTGGTCGACTCGGCCGATGTGTTCGTCAGCAACATGCGCCCGCGGGTGCTGGCGAAGTACGGGATCGATTACGACACCGTCTCACGGACGAACCCTCGGCTGGTCTACTGCCAGGTCACGGGCTATGGGCCCGACGGGCCCGATGCGGACCGGGCGGCATATGATATCGGCGCCTTCTGGAGCCGCTCGGGCATAGTGGCGAGCCTGACGGTGGAAGGTAAGGAGCCGCCGCAGCAGCGCGGCGGGATGGGCGACCACATGACCGGCGCCAATGCCGCGGGGGCAGTCTCAGCGGCGCTCTTCGCGCGCGAGCGCACGGGGCGCGGACAGCGGGTGGCCGTGTCGCTCATCCGCGTCGGGGCGTACATGGCGGGCTGGGATACGAATACGAGCCTGCGATTCGGAACGCCTACGGTGCCTTACGACCGCTACCATGCGATGAACCCGATCATCAACAGCTTCCAGGACAGGGACGGGAAGTGGTTCTGGCTCCTGCTGCTGCAGGCGGACCGCCACTGGCCGGATCTGCTCCGGGCCCTCAGCGCAGAGCGCCTGAACAACGATGAGCGCTTCGCAAACATTCCGAACCGGATGGCGAACGCCGAGGCGCTGGTGCGCGAGCTCGATGCCATCCTGACAACCAGGACGCTGGCCGAATGGGAGCCGGTCTTCGACCGGGAGAACGTATGGTGGGCCCCGGTGCAGACGCAGCTCGACGTGATCGCGGACCCGGTGGCGAACAACGCGGGTGTGTTCGTCGAGGTAGAGAGCCCGGACGGCCCCATGAAGCAGGTGGCGACACCGGCTGACTTCTACGGAACCCCGGTCGAAGTGGGTGGCTGGGCGCCCGAGCTGGGCCAGCACACGGAGGAGATCCTGTTGGAGCTTGGCTACGACTGGGACCGGATCATCTCGCTCAAGGAGATGGGCGCAATCCCGTAGCAGCACTCCCGTGGCGGGAGCGCAGAGGATGTGCAAGTATCACCGTGCCCGGCGCCCGGGTGGAGGCGCCGCAAGAGGAGGTTCGCGATGGGCTTTGCCCTTTCGAAGATGCAGCTGAAAAGCGCCGCGTTCGAGCAGGGGGGACGAATCCCCGCGCGGCACACGGGCGAGGGCGACGACGTTTCCCCCGCGCTGGAGTGGAGCGACGTCCCCGATGGCACGCGGTCTTTCGCCATCGTCTGCCACGACCCGGATGCACCGCTTGTTTCGCGGGGGACGTACGGCTTCGTGCACTGGGTGCTGTACAACATCCCGGCTTCGGTGACGAAGCTGGCGGAAGGAGCGAGCGGGTTCACGAGCGGGAAGTCGGACTTTGGCCGGGAAGGATATGGCGGCCCGATGCCTCCTAACGGGCACGGGACGCACCACTACTACTTCTGGGTCTTCGCGCTCAACCAGGTGCTCAACCTGGAACCGGGGCTGAGCCTGTGGCAGCTCCTGGAGAGAATCGAGCCGCACACCATTGGCATGAACCGCCTGGTGGGGACTTATTCGCGGCAGTAGCAGCCGGGAGCACGGGTGCGGGGGCGACGGTGCTAGAATCGGCGCCGGTAGGACGCGCGGCCGGTCCGGCCCGCGGCCTGGGCAGGAGGTGTCCCGTGTCAACGACGCAGGTGGGCGTGGTTCGCCAGATATGGCGCTATCCGGTGAAGTCGATGCTGGGCGAGAGGCTGGAAGAGGCGACCGTTGGCCCGGGGGGTATTGAGGGCGATCGGGGGTGGGCGCTCCGCAGCGCGGAGACGGGCAATATCCTCTCGGCCAAGAAGTGGCCACGGTTGCTGGAGTTCCGCAGCGGATACGCCGGGGCGCCGGGGGGAGAGGTGACCGTAGTGCTGCCCGGCGGCGAGAGTGTGCTGGCGAGCGATCCGGGCGCTTCGCGCGTGATCTCTGAAGCGCTGGGCACCGCTGTCGTGCTCGAACGGGCCGCCGAAGGCGTGAAGTCGAAAGCTGACATCGACCCGGCGACGGTCTTCGGCGAGGTGCCCGTCGAGAGCATCTTCCCGGGCCACACGCGGGAGACGCTGCCACCGGTCTTCAAGCTCCCACCGGGAACATTCTTCGATTCGGCGACGCTGCACGTGTTGGCGAGCGGGACGCTTGAACATATGCGGGCCCTTTGCGGCGATGAGACGGTGATCGACACGCGCCGGTTCCGTCCGAACATCTTCATCGAGACGGCGCCGGGGGCCGCCGGGTTCGTCGAGGATGGCTGGGAAGAGGGCACGCTGCTGGCCGGGGAGTCGGTGCGGATTGTCGACATGCGGCCGGCGCTGCGGTGCATCATGACGACCCTCCCCCAGGGGAACCTGCCCCGCGATCCGGCGGTGTTGCGCGCTGCTGCCCGGCACCACGAGGTGAATGTGGGGGCATTTGCGTACGTGGGCGCGCCCGGGCGCGTGCGGGTAGGCGACCCGGTCTATCTGGCACGCTGACCGGCAAGCCGGCGTCAGGCGATGGCCGCGACGGCCTCGATTTCGATCATCAGCCCTTCAGCGGCGAGCGAGGTGACGCCGATGAGCGTGCTGGCCGGGGGGTCTCCCTGGGGCAGGACCTCCGCGCGGGCATCGCGGTAGGCGCGGTAGTCGGCTTGCGAGTAGTTCACGATGTAGATGTTCATCTTGACGATGTCATCCGGTGTGGCGTCGGCGGCGCCGAGGGCCGTGACAAGGTTGCGGAGCGCCTGGGTGGCCTGGGCCTTGAGGTCGCCCTGGCCGACGATAGCGCCCTGCTGGTCGATGCCCACCTGGCCGGAAACGAAGATGAGCTTGCGGGCGCCTTCGACGCTAACGGCATGGGTGTAGCCGCGGGGCTGCGCGAGACCGGGCGCGTTGATGAGTTCCTTCTTCATGGTGCCTCCCGGGGACGGTGAATCGGGAACAATCTACGCCATCGAACGGTGGCGGTCTCGTTCATTGCAGGGGAGATTGAGGGCAGGATCAGAACGGATACTCCGTGTGGCCGTTCTGCTATTGTCTTCCGGCGCGTATGGTGCGATCCCTGACCAATCCTCTTCGGAAAGGTGAAGCACCGCGATGGCAGCGAAGCGGATCCCCTCGCTTTCCCGGAAGACGGCACTCAAGCCGGCCCGGGACGACAGCGAAGTGAAGGAGGCTGGGAAGAGGGCCCTGGCCGAGGACCGTGAGCCAAACATGACCCACCAGGGGCCCGGCACGGGCAAGGCGGGCGCGGCCGACCCGAAGGCGAGCGCGGCTATCCTCAATTCAGGAAAGACGTCGACTGCCACGGCAGAGACGAAGACCCCGGCGGCAAGCTCGAAGACCAGCGAGGTGGAATCGGCCGGCGAGACGATTCGCGACCGGCTGGTGGAGGAGAGGCTGAAGGCCGGGGCCAGCGGAGATGAGAGTACGGGGAAGCTCACCACGCCGCGCCTGCCGGGGGAGCAATCGGCCGACAGCGGCACGGCTGGTAGCGGAACCGGGCCGGGGGACGGCAAGGGGGCGACCTCCGGGGGTGGAGGAACGCGGTCGGGCAGCGGCAGTGGCACGGTCGCGAGTGAAAGCGGCGGTTCCGGGAGCGCAACCTCGGAAGGGGGGAGCGACCCCTTTGGCTTCAACACGGCGCGGGACCGCCTGGACGCTGCAACCGCGCAGGCCCTGTCGCAGCTAGATGCCGCGCGGCCTGACCTGAAGGGCGGGCTGGATGTTCTTGGCTCCACGCCCGCTGCGTCGGAGGGCGGCGCGGGCTCGGGGCACGAAGATCAGCTCGCGGCAGCAGCAGCGGGGAGCAAGTTCGGAACAGCCCGGGAGGCGGACGACCCGGGCGCGGAGCACGCTGCCGAAGTGGCAGGGCAGGTGACCGGGGGACGGGGATCGGCCGGGTCGATGTTCGGCGAACGGCTTGCCGATGCGAAGGCGGACCTTGCCCTGAGCGAGGCGCTGCTTGGCGACGCATCGACGAAGTCGAGCAGCCCGAGCGTGGCCGCTGGAGAAAACCCGTACGTAAGACGTGCGCTGGAGTTGGCCGAGAAGGCCGCTGACGGAGACGACGATGCGTACCGGAAGCTTGAGAAACTCGCAGACAACATGCACAAGGAGAGTTCCGGTTCTGCCGGGGTTTCGTCGGGGGTGGGCTACGGCGTTGGCACGAACGCTGAGGGAGAAGTTGTCGCGCCGCCGGGGGCCGAGTCTTTCGGGGAGAAACACCCGTTCCTGAAAGCTGTCGCCGAGACGTTCATGGGCACCCGGGACCAGGCCGGCAACAAGACCCTCAAGGGGGAGGCACTCGACGAAGCACTGCAGGAACAGGACTCCGCCCCCAATCCCGGGGACCCGGGGAGCCCTGACGGACCGGAAGGGGGGAAGCCAACGCCGGCCGAGATGGCCTTCCGGCAGTCCCTGCGAGAGGCTCTTGGGATACATGATACAGGCAGCGGGGATATTGACCCGGCGGATCGCGACGCCACCAACGCCCCCTCGGGGCTGGGCCCATTTGCGGGAGCGGCGAACAATAACCAGGGGCTCATCGGCCAGCCGGCGGGACCGGAGTCCGGGGTTGGGGGAACGATGCATGCGCCCGTGACGGGGACCGACGTCGACCCTGTCGAAGGCAGCGCCTATACCGGGCCGGCCCTGGGTGGGAACCCGGAAGACGTCTCGTTTGGCTCATCCACCCTTCCACTCGACACGCTGCCGAAGTCATCGAGCAGTGACGACGACAGCGACAGCTCGGAGGACGACGAGGAGGAGGACGACGACGCCTGAGGCCTGAGCCCGCCATGGGGTGACCCGGGGCAAGCGGTGAGCGGGAAGCAGCCTCGCGTGCCCACGCGCCAACCGCGCGGCATCGAAATCGGTTACGCTGCGTATCCACCAACCCCGGGGAACGGGGCCGTGGTGGAGGCGTCGTGTGACCGAATGGGCGGCATTGCTGAGGAAGGCGCGCCGGGATATCGGCCTGTCGCGTCCGGCGCTGGCCGAGGGTGCGGGCGTGTCGGCGCAGACGGTGAAGGCGTACGAGCTCGGGTTTCGCCGCCCCTCGCGTGCGCTGCTCGCATCGCTGCTGGACGTGCTGGAGGTGGACCGCCGGCTTCGCAACGAGATCCTTGTGGGGGCCGGGTTCGCCCCGGATGGGGAAAGGCTCGGCCCGCACAACCCGGACTACATGTACACGGTCGATGAGGCCCGGGCGCTGATTGCGGGCCTGCCGTGGCCGTCACACGTCACCAGCGAGCTGATGGAGGTGGTGGCCGCCAACCGTGTGGCGCAGCGACTCTGGGGCGTGGACCTTGAGCGCGAACTGCTCGGGCCGGTGGAACGGAACCTGGCGACTTTTGCGACCAACCCTCGCTTCGCGGACCGGGTGACGAACTGGGATGCCCTGGTCGCCGTGGCCATTGGTGTACTGAAAGGACACCACCGGGGCGCAGTTCCCCTGCCGGAAACGGCGACAGCCTACTTCGCCGCGGTGATAGAGCGCGTGTTCGATGGGAACCCGCGCTATGTGCGGCGGTTGCTTGACCTCTGGGATCGGGTTCCGCCCCGCACGGCGAAGATCCGCTGGTTCTACGATGTCCACTGGGCCGACCGGGTGGCTGGCGAGATGCGGTTCAGAGTCTCGGTAGCGGTGGCGGACGAGCCCGGTGGCCTGATGTTCCATGACTGGATCCCGGTCGGCGCCGAAACATGGACCCGGCTGGAAGCAGTGATGGGCGGCTGCGGGACTGAGGACGCGGCAGACGCCGGGCAAGCTCAGTAACCCGAGGCGGGAAGGTTCGCGCAGTTGCCGCTCCCGGCGATGACGGCGTGGCTGGCGCTGGCGACTACAACGCACATCTGCTGGGCGCCCTGGGGCCGGTTATCGGGCATGTAGCCAGCGAACGGGCTGGTCCCGGCGTAGTCCATCCCGGCCGCCGCCGGGGCGGTGTTGAAGTAGAAGTGCAGGTGCTGCCCCCCGAGCGACGGTGTGAAGCCGGAGACGGTGAAGGCGACCTGGTAATGGTTTGCAGAGAGTGTCACGCCCGTGATGGCGGCCGACGCCGGCGTGGTGGTGGCAGTCGGGGGTGGGGTGGTAGGGGTGTAGGCCGGCGTCAACGTGGGCGCCGGGGACCTGGTGGCGGTGGGACTGGGCGTGGGTGTGGCGGTTGCGGCTGCGGCGCTGGCGGCAGCCGTGGTGGCGCTCGCCACTGCCGAGGGCGGGGGCGTGGTCGCGGCGGTCGGCGTTGGGGTGTCGCCAGCAGCCTGGATGCGACCGCCGTTGTCGCCGCCATCGCCGCGAAGGAGGAGGACACCGAGGCCCGCGGCAATCGCGGCAGCGGCAGCGAGTCCTGCGAGAGCCATCAGCAGCCGGCGCGGAGGTCCGAACCTGCCGCTCAGACCGGCCGCTGAAGGGGCGGCAGACGGGGCTGTCAACGCCATAGCGGTAGCGGGTGCTGGAGCGGGGTCAGGCAGGCGCTCCCGTTGCCGGGCTTCCGGCAAGGGTGGCGGAGGGGCTGAGGCGGGCACACTCACCGGTGCGGCGCTCTTGCTTAGCTGATCGCGGCCGAAGATCGCGGCGCCAAGGGCGATGGCGTGCTTGGGATGGGCATCGATTGCGGTCGGGCGGCCGGTGGCCTCACGCACGAGGGCGCCCACCAGGGGAATGCGCGAGCTGCCGCCAACGAGCAGGACGCGGTCGACATCTTCGAACTTGAGCCCGGCACTCCGCACGGCGCGCTCAAGGGCGGCCGTGGTTTCTCTGAGGCGGGGCCGCACGATCTCCTCGAACTCCTCGCGGGTGAGCCGCACTTCGGTCTGCAGAGAAGGGAGGAGGACGGGGATGACGCCCTCTGTATCGGAGGAAAGCGTTTCCTTGGTCTCGCGGCACTCTTCGCGGAGGCGGTTGGCGGCGGCGCGCGCGGCCGGGTCGGCGTGGTCGAGCCTGTCGAGGGCGCCGCCGGTGGCTGTGTTGACAAGGCCCAGCACGGCCTGGTCGAAGTCGATTCCGCCGAGCCGTTCGAGGCCTTCAGCTTCGCCAAGGAGCTCGAAGCCATCGGCGGTCTTGCGGAGCACAGCGGCATCGAAGGTGCCGCCGCCGAAATCGTAGACGGCAACGACAGCGCCCGGTTCGAGGCGCTCCTGGTCGGCGTAGTGGATGGCGGCGGCCTCGGGTTCGCTGAGCATGGCGACCCGTTCGATGCCTGCCTGCCGTACGGCCTGGCGGAGGAGGTCGAGCTTGTAGGGGCCGTAGCTGGCGGGGTGAGTGACGACCACGAGGGTGGGCGGCTCGCCGCGCTGCTGGACGACCTGGTCGATGACGCTGCGAAGGAGGTGTGCGTAGAGCGCTTCGGCGCCGTAAGGGGTGCCGCCGAGTAGGAGCGGCACGGGGTCGCCGAGGCGGCGTTTGAACTCGCGGGCGGTGCGCGCGGGCTCGGTCTGCGCCCGCCGGTCGGCCGCCTCGCCTGTGAGCACCTCGCCATCAGCGCGGAGCACTACCACAGAGGGGATAGAGGCGGCGCGGGAACCGAGCTGGAAGATCTCCTTCCGGCCGTTCGCATCGACCGCAGCCGCGGTATAGGTGGTGCCCACGTCAACACCGATGACGTAGCTCACTGTTCCGCCTCCTCTCCAGCGGGCGAATTGTAACGCCTTGTGCTTCACAGAGGACGAGGCGATGGGGTACGCTCAGTGCCCCTATGGAGCCCCCGGAAGACAGCGGCGCCGAAAGCGCAATCGAAGAAGCGGAGAGCTATGCAGATCTCGCCGCACAGGCGGCTGCGGCGTTGGGCCGGGACGACCTGTCCCGGCGGATCGCGAATGCGAAGGTGCGGCTCAAGAACCCCGACGCCACGATCGCGGTAGTGGGGGAGTTCAAGCAGGGGAAGAGTTCGCTCATCAACGCGCTCCTGGGCGAGAGCATCTGCCCGGTAGATGACGACATCGCGACATCGACGCTCACCATTCTGCGGTACGCGGAGGAGCCACGGGTGGTGGCATGGGAGGTCGAAAATGGGGAGCGCAGGAAGCGAGAGTACGGCCTGGCGGACCTCCCCGGCCTGGTGACGGAGCAGTCCGGCCCGGCGAGTAGGCGCCTGGAGTTCGTGGAGGTTTACCTGCCCAACCCGCTGCTCGAACGCGGGGTGACGGTGGTTGACACACCGGGCGCCAACGGGATCCGTCCCGGCTACACGGCGATCGTGCTGGGCTACCTGCAGGCGGTCCACGGGGCGATCTTCGTGACGGACGCATCATCACCTCTGACGCACGAGGAACTGACGTTTCTCAAGGGGGCGGCGGAGACAGCGCCGGCCACCGTGGTCGCGCTTTCGAAGACGGACATGTTCCCACACTGGCGCGAGGTCCATGCCGCGAACGGCGACCTCCTGGAGTCGGCGGGGCTCGCCGTGGAGTGCGTGCCGGTCTCGTCGGCGCTGCGGGAAGCGGCCCTGGCGGGCAGGGACGCCGACCTGAACGGCGAGAGCGGGTTCCCTGCGCTCATCCAGTTCCTGGAGGAGAAGGTGGTCCGCCGGATGACGGCGATCGCCGTGGGAGGTGTTCTCGATGCGGCGATGGTGAGCCTAGGGGAGATGCAGGTTGCCACGCGAACCGGGCTTGAGGCGCGCCTTTCGCCAGGGACGATGGAGGAGCGGCTGCAGGCATCGCGTGAGGCGAAGGCGCGGCTGGACCGCCTGCGCCAGGGCAACGCCAGGTGGCCAACAGTGATGAACGACGGCCTGACCGAACTGGTGGCGCGGGTGGACCATCGATTCCGGCGGCGCATGCGCGACCTCCAGCGCCATGCCGAGGATGAGATTGCTAAAGGCGACCCGAAGACGGCGTGGGCCGGGCTGACGGTGTACGTTCGCGAACAGGCAGCGGAAGGCGCGCGTGACGTGGTGCGCGAGATGGAGGCCGGCGCCGATGGCGTAGCGCAGCAGGTCACTTCGTTGCTGGCGGAGGAGGATTTCCTGATCGGGTCAGCAGTCGGGTCGCGGCCGGCCCTCGACCTGTCCAACTACTGGGCGCCGCGGCCGCTTTCCATGCCTTCGGTGGCGTCGACGGTGGGGATGGGCCTTTCGGGGCTGCGCGGCGCCCAGGGGGGACTGATTCTCCTGGGGGTGATGACGGGCCTGGCCGGGATTGCGCTTTCCACAGGGGTGCTGCTGGGCGTAGCGGCGGTCTTCGGCGGAAAACAGGTGCTGGATGAGCGCAAGAGGCAGGTTGCCGTGCGCCGGCAAGAGGCCCGGACGGCGATTCGCCAGTTCCTCGATGAGGCCGAGTTCGAGGTGAACAAGGCGCTGCGCGACCTTTCCCGCGAGCAGAACCGCCGGCTGCGCGACCACTACCACGAGCGCATCTCGGAACGGATACGGACCTGTACGGAGACCGTGGCGACCCTGGAGCGCGCACTGCAGGAGAACGGGGCCGCGCGCGAGGCGCAGATAAAGGAGCTCAGGGAGCAGGACGCCCGGATCGCCACGGTGCTTGAACGGCTGCTGCAGCGGCGAAGCGAGATTGCTGGCCCGGCGGGGCCGCCGTGACCTCGGCACTACTGGCGCGCGTGGACGCCGCCTGCACACGCGCAATGGACGAACTCGCCGGCAGCGACCTCGCAGAGGAGGTCCGGAGGATCCGGGAGGGGCTGCACGAGCCCCTGCGAGTGGCCATCGTAGGGCGGATAAAGGCAGGCAAGTCCACGCTCTTGAACGCACTGCTGGGGGAGCGGATAGCAGCCACCGACGCCGGCGAATGTACGCGGTATGTCTGCCATTACCGCCACGGTCTTTCGTACGACGTCGAGGCAGTCCTGGCAGGGGGTGCAAGGGTGAGGCTGCCCTTCCACCGCGGGGAGGAGGCACTCGAAATCGGCCTGGATGAGGCTCGTGGAACCATCGACCGACTGGAGGTCGCCTGGCCGTCGAGCGCGCTGGCGAGGCTGACGATCATCGACACGCCCGGCATGGGGTCGACCAGCGAAGAAGTGCGGGTTCGCATCGCCTCGTTCCTGAAGGATGAGGATGAGCGGTTTGCGCCGGAGGCGGACGCGGTCGTGTTCCTGATGCGGCATCTTCACCGGACCGACATCGAGGTGATGGACAGCCTGTACGACCAGTCCATCGTTTCGGCATCGCCGGTGAATGCGGTGGCGGTGCTTTCACGGGCGGACGAGGTTTGCGCCGCGCGTCCCGACGCGATGGAATCAGCCGGCCGGATCGCTCGCCGCTACGCGGCCGACCCGCTGTTCAGGGGGGCGGTGGCGGACGTCGTGCCGATGTCCGGCCTTCTCGCCGAGACGGGGGCCACGCTGCGTGAATCCGAAGTTGCCTGGCTGAGGCAGCTCGCGGGGGTGGGCGAGTCTGACCTGGCAGCCATGCTGCTTTCGGTGGACCGGTTTCGCCAGTCAGAAGCGAGTCCATTGACGGCGGAGGTGCGCGAGATCCTGCTGGGGCGGCTCGGACTGTTCGGGCTACGGTTCGCTCTGGGCGAGATCGCCGAGAGGCGGAGCGAGTCGGCGGTTGCCCTGGCGCGGGTGCTCATGCAGGTCTCGGGGATTGGGCGTCTGCAGGCGCTCATCGACGAGTACTTCGCCTCACGCGCGGGGCATCTGAAGGCTCGTTCGGCGCTGCTTCAGCTTCGAACGGCCGCACGCTCGGCCGAGGAAGCGAGCCCCGGGGCGGCGCGATCGATTCGCCAGTCGATCGAGATGGTGGAGGCATCGGCCCACGAGCTGGCTGAACTAAGGCTGCTGCACCTCGCCCTCACGGGCTCTGCGGGGCTGACCGGGGACGAGGTGGCCGAGGTTCGCCGCCTGGTTTCGAGCAGCCCGGCCCGGGAGAGGCTGGGCCTGGCAGGGGACGCGCCAGGCGACGTGCAGGCCGGCACGGCACTGGCACGGGTGGAGCACTGGCGGGAACGGGCCGCCAACCCGCTGGCATCGAGAGAGCTGACCACTGCCTGCGACATCGCGGCCCGCTCATACGAGGGGATCTACGCGAGCACCATCGCCTGACGGATGCCGGGCCGGATTCTCAGCCCGCGATGCAGACCCCGGGGACGAGCCGCGCGACCCCCAGGGCGAGGAATGTCTGCCCGGTGACGCCCAGTACAGGGGCCACGTCCGTGTAGGCCGCGGGCGCCTCTGCGGTGAAGTCCCAATCGAGGGGGTTCGCGACGCGGACAGCGGGAGGACAGGCCTATCAGCCTGCAACGGACCGCGGCCAGGTTCCCGGCACAGTGTGGCGGCCTGGTGCACGGCCGGGTCCGGGCCCGCCCCGAAATGACGAACTGGAGGTGTAAGTGCGCTGCGGCGTGCTGACGGCGGATGGCAGGTAGGCAATTCACAGCCCGAACGGCGTGCCGGCCGCTGGAGCATCAGACGCCGGTTCATCGGGAATGGCGGGCGCCGGGGATGGCAGTGGCGGATGCAGAGCTGCCGGCGAGCGTGAGGTGATAGGCGGTGATGGCGGCGCAGGCCTTCGCGGCCACCTGCGTTTGGCGAGATAGAAGGAGAAGAAGAAGAGGGTCGCCAGGATCACCCATTGCCACATGACAGACACAAACACGACGACGAAGGTGAGGCCGAGGAGCGTGGCGACGAGCACGATCACAAAGAGGCAGCCGAGTTCGACCGGGTGGAAGAAGAGTCCCCAGAGGATACCCAGCAGGGCGCCGAGGCCATACCAGCCCCGGGAGGTAGTTGGAAGTGCCATCGGACTGGTGCAACGCCTCCTTTGCCGGCGTGATGGTGGTCCGGGTGGGTTTCACCTCAGGCGAGGGATTGGCGCCCAAAGGGGGAGGGAATGCCCTTGCCGGACCTGCCGGTTGGCCGAGAGCGTGCTCGCCTGCCGCCCTCGCGTGGGGGGCGGGAGTGCCCTGCCTGAGACCCCCGCGGTGCTTGCGACGACGTCGAAAAGGTAGCTGATGAGCCAGTGGCAGCCCCCAGTCATGCATCGCCCTCCCAGCCCTGGATGTCAGCATGGAACGAAGAGCGGCCGAGGCGCGTCCGTCTTTGTGCCCGGGGCTGTGCTCCTGTGACATCCGCCCGTCAGTGTGAAGGGTGAAGGCGACGCCTGTCGTCGCGAAACGGGGCGCACCCGGGCGTTCATGCCGCTGCGAGGAGGCCTTTGTGGGCAGCTTGACCGCCTGACCGGGAGCTCCGGCTGCGACGGCGAGAGGAGCGGCGGCGGGTGGGAATCGGCGCGCTACCCGGGCTGACGCCGGCGCGAGGGAGCTTCAACATCCTCTCGGGCGGCGGACTTCTCGAGCGGCTCCCTGCTCAGGAACCTCCCCGTGTCCGGGTCCATGTACCTTGCGCGGAGGTATTGGAGGCCCGTGGGGTACGTCTGCTGGGCGGCGAAGTCGTACTCGTTGGGCAGGGCGCCGGTCGCCGTGGGCTTGCCGTAGACGTCGTAGGTGTAGCTCTTCTGCACCGTCCCCGAGGCGTCTACCATCGCCATCGTCGACCCAAGGCCGTCGGCAAGGTAGTAGTAGGTGGCGGTGGCGGTCAGCATCGATTCGAGACCGGCGCCGTAGAGGTAGCGGTTGCCGTCGTCGAGCACCGCGGGGAGGCCGGCGTTGATGTCCCAGGTGAAGACGGTCGTGCTCATATCGGTCGTGCGGCTGTCCCGCAGGCCGTCGCCGCGGTAGGTGAAGGTGGTGGTCACCGAGTTCACGGTGGCCGAGGTCATGCGGTCTTCATAGTCCCAGCTGAAGGTGTCGGCTCCCCGGTCCGTGAGGTTGCCGTTGCCGTCCCAGTTGTAGCCGATGGCGGCTGCGGGGGATGGTGGCTGGACCGCAGGGTCATGCGCGAACGACTGGCCAGCGCCCGGGACAAGGTCCTCGACAAGCTGCGCAAGCAGACCGTCGAACCGGTCATCGGCCAGATCAAAGATGCCCGCGGCTTCCGCCGCTTCCTCTGCCGTGGCGAAGCTGCAGTAGACTCCTAATGGACCATGCCTGCACCGTCCACAACCTCCTCAAGCTCCACCGCGCCCACCAGGCCCTCGGCATGCTCACCCCAGCCCAGTTCCTGGCCCAATCCCACAAGGAGGAACTGTCACGGACGTCTTGAACCAGTACAAGGGATTGAGCTGGTACGCATCTCTATGGCAGAATGTCATCGGAGTTGCCGGCTTGACTGGCAGCGCCTCGCGCCACGGCGGGGCAACCGGAGGGAGCGAGAGATGCCCACACATGCCGTTGACGTCGCGTTCGAGCGTATCAATCTCAGACATGTTCGGCTCCTGGGGATGCTCGCGGACGGCCTAACAGAGGCTGAGGTCGCGGTTCGGCTGGACTTGTCTACATCTGTAGTCAAGAGCACCGTCGAGCGCCTCAAGACCATAGCCGACGTAGGTAGCACCCGCGAGCTGCGGAGTTGGTGGGTCAAGAACCGTGCTCGATTTCTCGACTACGCCGAAGAAGCTGCCGGGCTCCGCGCGTGATGACGCCCATCGCCCACGGCGTGTCGAAACTACCCCTCCCAGGTGCCGAAAGACCACCATAAAGTCCTTTCACCGGCCTCCGGCGCGCGTCAGACTAACGCGCGGGCCCTCCCGAGACAGGGGAGCCAAAGGAGGGAAGGCCAGGATGAAACAACGCGTTCGAACTATCAGGCCCTCGCTGCAACTCGCCTTTACCGTTTTGGGGCTTGCCTTCGTGATGTATTCGTCAGTGCGCATTGCCAGGGCTGACCACTATGGCTTTTGGGGTTCCTACTACAACTCATATGTCATTGGCTGGAACACAGAGACTGGCTTCAACTCAGGCCAAGTCTTCGCCGGTTGCGATGGCGCACACTGGCGGCACTTTGCAAGGCTAAGTATATATGGGTACCAGTCTTACGACGGTCCATATATAAATTGGATTCAACTTTATGATGGGACTACGATTAATTCGAACGTCTGGATCTACGGAACTAGCTATCTGATTAGCAACGAGGAAAGCATCGTTATCGATTCATGGTGGGATTCGTTCTACTCTAGCAACTATTACTTTGTCTTTGACACCATTCAAGGGGATGGTCATGTGGCCTTGTATGTCCCGAAGGGCAGTGACCCAGTTGGCATGTGTGCCACCGGGGGATACTTCCTTTACGAGCGGGTTGGCTAAATGCTGCCCAAAAAGAAATGGACCCTGGCAATGAAGCTCTCCTCTGCAACATCATCAACACGGAATCTCATGTTGTCTGCCATGGTCTTAGCCGGGATAGCCGTCCTGGCGACGTTCGTCATCCGCTCGCCGGCACAGGCAGGACCGCGCGTCGAGGTCAACGGGACAGTCACGGCAACCTCGATGCGAACAGAGCTCGCGATCCAGGATGCGGCAGAGCGGCTAGGCTATCCTGTTCGACAGCCTGAAGTGCCGCCGGGGTGGAAGATCACGGTGATTCGCACTGAGGTCGGCCCAGCAGGGCCTGACCAGGATGGGAGCATTAGAGATCTCGGCTGGGTGAAGCTTGCCACTCTGGTTCTGCGCAGCAGCGACGAGCGGTTCCTGGAATTGGGCCAGCTCCCTCCGGAAAAGCCCATCCGGTTACCGGCGGGCGTCGAGCCACGGCGTGTGGAGGCCGGCGTAGCCGGGGTCGTCGCGAGCGTTGCGCAGACTCCGGGGAAGACGACGCTCGTATGGGATTCCGAGGAGGCGTCCTACGCCGCCTCGTACGTATACCCTGATGAAAGCTACGCGGCCGATGCGGAGGCGTTTTTGGTAGGACTGCTCAAGTCGATGAAGTAGGTGCCGGTCCACCCCGGCGTTGTCTCCAGCGGCTCGCGCGACACGAACCTCCCCGTCTCCGCCTCGTAGTACCTTGCCCGGAGGTACTGCAGGCCCGTGGGGTCTGTCTGCTGGCCTGCGAAGTCGTACTCGTTCGCCAGGGCGCCCGTGGCCGTGGGCTTGCCGTAGACGTCGTAGGTGTAGCTCTTCTGCACCGTGCCGGTACTATCGACCATCGCCATCGTCGACCCAAGGCCGTCGGCCAGGTAGTAGTAGCTGCCGGTGGCGGTCAGCATCGCCTCCAGCCCCGCGCCGTAGAGGTAACGGTTGCCGTCATCGAGCACCACGGGCAGCCCGGCGTTGATGTCCCAGGTGAAGG
>JAANMY010000332.1_pt1 | contig 67493 bp, 73 predicted proteins | sample 7279691 | NCBI WGS metagenome assembly JAANMY01 (sample SAMN14094543, study PRJNA606508) | bioreactor metagenome | isolation source: A lab-scale SPAN reactor treating ammonium-rich wastewater day 388 | place: Ireland: Galway | collected 2018-02-07 | reverse complement strand
TGATCAACCCGGTGGCGATGGACGAAGGCCTGCGCTTCGCGATCCGCGAAGGCGGCCGTACCGTCGGCGCCGGCGTGGTGGCGAAGATCATCAAGTAAGTGAAGGCCGGCCCGGCTTGCGACATGCGTTGAAGCGCATGTCGCGGGGCGGGTTTCGGTGAGGCCAATGGCCGAACGTTGCTTTTCCAGACAGTTCGGCCAGGCGTTGAAGGGCAGGGCGGCGAGAGCCGCCGTCGCCCCGTTGAAATCAGGCTTGCAAGTTGCTGATTTTGCCTGCTAGAATGTAAGACCACTTGCGGATGGGCGCTTTCGCGCGTTCCGCAGCCAGCGAAATGAGGGGCAGGAAGCACCTCGTCTTCGCCAGACAAGGACAGGTCGCGTGGCTCATCCGGCATGCCGGGTGCTGCTTCGCGTTGTTTTCGTCTGGGCGGGCCGGGAAACCGGACCGCCTTGTCGTTTTGAAGGATTCGATCGCGATACGGCCTGCACCCTGGTGCCGGCGCGTCGCACGTACCGGGGTCCGGCACACCCAGCTGTCGGCCTCTTGCTCTTTGGACCTAAAGGAACACCCTCATGGCGGACCAGAAGATTCGCATCCGGCTGAAGGCCTTCGATCATCGTCTGATCGATCGCTCGGCCAGCGAGATCGTCGAGACGGCCAAGCGGACCGGCGCGCAAGTGCGCGGCCCGATCCCGCTGCCGACCAAGACCGAGCGTTACACCGTGCTGACCTCGCCGCACGTCGACAAGGACGCGCGTGATCAGTACGAGACCCGCACGCACAAGCGCGTGCTCGACATCGTCGACCCGAACGACAAGACCGTGGACGCGCTGATGAAGCTCGAACTCGCGGCTGGCGTCGACGTCCAGATCAAGTTGACCTGAGGAAGCCATCATGTCGACGAAAATTCATCAACTGGGCCTGGTCGGCCGCAAGGCGGGCATGAGCCGCGTTTTCACCGAGGACGGCAAGTCCGTGCCGGTGACGCTGATCGAGGCCACCCCGAACCGCATCACCCAGATCAAGACCGTTGAAGCCGACGGCTACAGCGCCGTGCAGGTCACCGCCGGCGTCAAGCGCGCCGCGCTGATCAGCAAGACCGGCGCCGGCCACTACGGCAAGGCCAAGGTCGAAGCCGGTCGCGGCCTGTGGGAATTCCGCGTGGCCGACGAGAAGCTCTCCGACTTCACTGTGGGTGGCGAAATCAAGGCCGACATCTTCGCCGAAGGCCAGATGGTCGACGTCCAGGGCGTCACCAAGGGCAAGGGCTTCCAGGGCACCATCAAGCGCTGGAACTTCCGCATGGGTGATGCCACGCACGGCAACTCGCTGTCGCATCGTTCGCCGGGTTCGATCGGCCAGCGCCAGACGCCGGGCCGCGTGTTCCCGGGCAAGAAGATGTCCGGCCACATGGGTGCCGTGAACCAGACCACCCAGAACCTGCAGGTCGTCAAGGTCGACGCCGAGCGCGGCCTGATCGCCGTGCGCGGCGCGGTGCCGGGCGCCCCGGGTGGCGACGTCATCGTGCGTCCGGCCAGCAAGGGAGCATGAGCATGGAACTGACCATCAAGAACGGCGGCAAGGTCTCGGTTTCCGATGCCGTGTTCGGCCGTGAATTCTCCGAAGACCTCGTGCACCAGGTCGTCGTCGCCTACCGCAACGCGGGCCGCGCCGGCACCAAGGCGCAGAAGACGCGTTCGGAAGTCAACGGCACCACCAAGAAGTCGAAGAAGCAGAAGGGCGGCGGTGCGCGTCATGGCGCGCTGACGGCTCCGATCTTCGTCGGCGGTGGCGTGACCTTCGCGGCCAAGCCGCGCAGCTTCGCGCAGAAGGTGAACCGCAAGATGTATCGCGCCGCGATGGCTGCGATCCTGTCCGAGCTGAACCGCCAGGGCCGCATCACCGTTGTCGATTCGTTCGACGTCGATGCCGCCAAGACCTCCGGTCTGGTGACGAAGCTCAAGGGCCTGGATCTCGGCAAGCGTCCGCTGATCGTGACCGAGGAAGCCTCCGAGAACCTGTTCCTGTCCGCCCGCAACCTCCCCTATGTGGAAGTGCGCGACGTGCAGGGCCTGGATCCGGTGTCCCTGGTCGGTTCCGACTCGGTGGTGATCACCGCCGATGCGGTCAAGAAGATCGAGGAGTGGCTGGCATGACCACCAATGTTTACGACGTGATCCGTGCGCCGCGCGTGTCCGAAAAGACCGCCCGTCTGCAGGAAGTGTCCAACCAGTACGTGTTCGAAGTCGCGACGACCGCCACCAAGGCGGACGTCAAGGCGGCGATCGAGCAGATTTTCGATGTCAAGGTCGCCGCGGTGAATGTGGTGAACGTCAAGGGCAAGGCCAAGGCGTTCAAGAACCGCATGGGTCGCCGGGGTGATTGGCGCAAGGCCTACGTGACGCTGGCCGATGGCCAGACCATCGACGTGACGGCGAAGGCCTAAGGAGCACACGATGCCTTTGATGACTTTCAAGCCGACTTCCGCAGGCCGCCGCAGCGCGGTCCGCGTGGTCACGCCCGACCTCCACAAGGGTGCGCCGTACGCACCGCTGCTGGAGAAGCAGGGCAAGACCGGTGGCCGCAACCACCACGGTCGCATCACCACCCGCCACATCGGCGGTGGCCACAAGCAGCACTACCGCATCATCGACTTCAAGCGCGACAAGGAGACCATCCCCGCGAAGGTCGAGCGCATCGAGTACGACCCGAACCGCACCGCGCACATCGCGCTGCTGCTGTACGTGGACGGCGAGCGCCGCTATATCATCGCGCCGAAGGGCCTGAAGGCCGGCGACCAGATCGTGGCGGGTGAAACCGCGCCGATCCGTGCCGGCAACACCCTGCCGCTGCGCAACATCCCGGTCGGCACCACGGTGCATTGCGTCGAGATGAAGCCGGGCAAGGGCGCGCAGATGGCGCGCGCCGCCGGCGCCGGTGTCCAGCTGGTCGCCCGCGAGCAGGGCTACGCCACGCTGCGCCTGCGTTCGGGCGAGATGCGCCGCGTGCCTGTCGAGTGCCGCGCCACCATCGGTGAAGTCGGCAACGTCGAGCACAGCCTCGAGAAGCTCGGCAAGGCTGGTGCCAAGCGCTGGCGCGGTGTCAAGCCGACCGTCCGCGGTGCGGCCATGAACCCGGTTGACCACCCGCACGGTGGTGGTGAGGCCAAGGCCGGCCAGGGCAACCCGCATCCGGTCACCCCGTGGGGTGTCCCGACCAAGGGTTACAAGACGCGCCACAACAAGCGCACCCAGAAATTCATCGTGCGCGATCGCAGGAGCTAATCGGCCATGGCACGTTCACTCAAGAAAGGTCCGTTCGTCGACCACCACCTCATCAAGAAGGTGGAAGCCGCGGGCAGCAACACCAAGAAGCCGATCAAAACCTGGTCGCGTCGCTCGATGATCCTGCCGGAAATGGTGGGTTTCACCATCGCGGTCCACAACGGCAAGAACCACGTGCCGGTGCTGGTCAACGAGAACATGGTGGGCCACAAGCTCGGCGAATTCTCGCTGACCCGGACCTTCAAGGGTCACGGCGGCGACAAGAAGTCGAAGTAAGGAGATGACCATGGAAGCCAAAGCCATCCTGCGCACCGCGCGCATCTCCCCGCAGAAAGCCCGCCTGGTCGCCGACCAGGTGCGCGGCCTGCCGGCCTCGCGTGCCCTCGACCTGCTGAAGTTCAGCGACAAGAAGGCCGCCCACATGATCCACAAGCTGCTGTGGTCGGCGGTTTCGAATGCCGAGAACAACGTCGGCGCCGATGCCGATGCGCTGCGCGTCAAGACCATCATGGTCGACGAGGGTCCGTCGCTGAAGCGCTTCATGGCGCGTGCGAAGGGTCGCGGTACCCGCATCCTCAAGCGCACCAGCCACATCACCATCGTCGTCGGCGAGGGCAAGTAATCATGGGTCACAAAGTTCATCCCGTCGGCATCCGCCTCGGCATCGCCAAGGACTGGAACTCCAAGTGGTACGCGGGCAAGAAGGAATACGCCGAATTCCTCGCGGGCGACCTCAAGGTCCGCGACATGCTCCGCAAGAAGCTGGCCGCGGCCGGCATCAGCAAGATCACCATCGAGCGCCCGGCCAAGTCGGCGCGCGTGACGATCCACACCGCCCGCCCGGGCGTGGTGATCGGCAAGCGTGGTGAGGACATCGAGAAGCTGCGCAAGGAAGTCAGTGACGTCATGGGCGTTCCCGCCCACATCAACGTCACCGAAGTCCGCAAGCCGGAACTCGACGCGCAGCTGGTCGCCGAGTCGATCGCCCAGCAGCTCGAGCGCCGCATCATGTTCCGCCGCGCGATGAAGCGCGCCGTCGGCAACGCGATGCGCCTCGGTGCGCTCGGCATCAAGGTCAACGTGGCAGGCCGCCTCAACGGTGCGGAAATCGCCCGTTCGGAGTGGTACCGCGAAGGCCGCGTGCCGCTGCACACGCTGCGTGCCGACATCGACTATGGCTTCGCGGAAGCCAAGACGACGTACGGCATCATCGGCATCAAGGTCTGGATCTACAAGGGCGAAGTGTTCGACTTCTCCCAGGTGGGCCAGGAAAAGAACGAAGAACCGCGCAATGAGCGCGGCGGCGAGCGTCCTGCCCGCGGCCCGCGTCCGCCGCGTGGCGAGCGCGAAGCGAGGGGTTAAGTCATGTTGCAACCCAAACGTACCAAGTACCGCAAGCAGCACAAGGGCCGTAACGATGGCCTGTCGTGGAGCGCCAACGCGGTGTCGTTCGGCGAATACGGCCTGCGCGCGACGCAGACCGGCCGCCTGACCGCGCGCCAGATCGAGGCGGCGCGTCGTGCCGTCAGCCGTTACGTCAAGCGCGGCGGCAAGATGTGGATCCGTGTGTTCCCCGACAAGCCGATCACCCAGAAGCCGATCGAAGTCCGCATGGGCTCGGGCAAGGGTGCGGTCGAATACTGGGTCGCCCAGATCCAGCCCGGCCGCATGATCTACGAGATCGAGGGCGTCGACGAAGCCACGGCGCGCGAAGCGTTCCGCCTGGCCGCCGCCAAGCTTTCGGTCACCACCCAATTCGTGACCCGGACGGTGCGCTGATGGAACTGAAACAACTTCGCCACAAGTCGGCCGCTGACCTCAAGGCCCACCTGCTGGACCTGCAGAAGGAGCAGTTCTCCCTGCGGATGCAGAAGGCCACCGGCCAGCTCGCCAAGACCCACGAGGTGCGTCGCGTCCGTCGCGAGATCGCACGCGTCAAGATGCTGCTCGGCGCCGCCGCGCAGTGAACCCAGGAATGACCATGAACAACACTGATAAAAAGCAGCACACGGTCGAAGGCCGCGTGGTCAGCAACAAGATGGACAAGACGGTCACCGTCCTTGTCGAGCGTCACGTCAAGCACGCGCTGTACGGCAAGTACATCCGCCGCTCGACCAAGCTCCACGCCCACGACGACGCCAACGCCTGCCAGCCGGGCGACCTGGTCCGCATCGTCGAGTGCGCGCCGATTTCCAAAACCAAGAACTGGCGCGTGGTCGAAGTCCTCGCCCATGCAGCCGAATAACGAGGAGGCCAGACCATGATCCAGATGCAGAGCCACCTCGACGTCGCCGACAACTCCGGTGCCAAGGAAGTCATGTGCATCAAGGTGCTTGGCGGTTCCAAGCGCCGTTATGCCGGCATCGGCGACATCATCAAGGTGTCGGTGAAGGACGCTATCCCGCGCGGCAAGGTCAAGAAGGGCGAGGTCTACAACGCCGTGGTCGTGCGCACCCGCAAGGGCGTGCGCCGTGCCGACGGTTCGCTGATCCGCTTCGACGGCAACGCCGCCGTGCTGCTCAACAACAAGCATGAGCCGATCGGCACGCGCATCTTCGGGCCTGTGACCCGCGAGCTGCGCTCCGAGAAGTTCATGAAGATCGTTTCGCTCGCACCCGAAGTGCTGTGAGCCGGAGGACACCATGAATCGCATCAAGAAAGGCGACCAGGTCGTCGTCATCACCGGCAAGGACAAGGGCAAGAAGGGCGACGTCGTTCGCGTCCTCGGCGACCGCGTGGTCGTGTCCAACATCAACATGATCAAGCGCCACACCAAGCCGAACCCGCAGGTCGGCCAGGCAGGCGGCGTGGTCGAGCGCGAAGCCTCGATCCACATTTCCAATGTGATGCTGTTCAACCCCGCCGTCGGCAAGGGTGACCGCATCAAGACCAAGGTGCTGGAGGATGGACGCAAGATCCGCGTGTTCCGCTCCGGCGACGAGGCGGTTGACGCCTGAGGAATGAAGCAATGACCACTCGACTGGAAAAGATCTACAAGGAAGAGGTTGTGCCGGTGCTGATGAAGCGCTTCGGTTACACCAATCCGATGCAGGTGCCGAAGATCACCAAGATCACGCTCAACATGGGCGTGGGTGAGGCGGCCGCCAACAAGAAGGTGCTCGAGAACGCGCTGGCCGACATGGCCAAGATCGCCGGCCAGAAGCCGGTGGCGACCAAGTCGCGCGTCTCGGTGGCTTCGTTCAAGATCCGCGACGGCTGGCCCATCGGCGCCAAGGTGACGCTGCGCCGCGCGCACATGTACGAGTTCCTGGACCGCCTGATCAACATCTCGCTGCCGCGCGTCCGCGATTTCCGCGGCGTGTCGGGCCGTTCGTTCGACGGCCGTGGCAACTACAACATGGGCGTGAAGGAACAGATCATCTTCCCGGAAATCGACTTCGACGCCGTCGATGCGATCCGCGGCATGGATATCGCCATCACCACCACTGCGAAGACCAACGAGGAAGCCAAGGCGCTGCTCGAGGCCTTCCGCTTCCCGTTCCGCTGATCGAGAGAGACCCATGGCCAAGACCAGCATGATCAACCGCGATCTGAAGCGGACCAAGCTCGCCAAGAAGTACGCCGGCAAGCGCGAGGCGCTGAAGAAGATCATCAGCAGCCAGGATGCGTCGTACGAGGACAAGATGGATGCCGTGGTGAAGCTGCAGAAGCTGCCGCGTGATTCCTCGCCGTCGCGCCAGACCACTCGTTGCGCCCTGACCGGCCGCCCGCAGGGCGTCTACAGCAAGTTCGGCCTGGGCCGCAACAAGCTGCGCGAGCACACCATGAAGGGTGACGTGCCGGGCCTGCGCAAGGCCTCCTGGTAAGACTTGCGGCCCGGTGAGAACCGGGCCACAATACGCGGCTTGGCTCCGCGGAACCGCTTCAGGGCGGTTCCACGCCAAGGACACAATCCGAAGATTTTCGCGAAAGCGGATATCGGTGCTAACTCAAGGTGAATACACATGAGCATGACTGATCCCATCGCCGACATGCTGGTCCGCATCAAGAATGCGGCCGCCGTCGGCAAGCAGACGGTGAAGATGCCGTCTTCCAAGACCAAGGTCGCCATCGCCAACGTCCTCAAGGACGAAGGTTACATCGGCAGCCATCGCGTCAATGATCTGGGTGGCGGCAAGGCCGAGCTCGAGATCGAACTCAAGTACTTCCAGGGCAAGCCGGTCATCGAGACCTTGAAGCGCGTTTCGCGCTCGGGCCTGCGCCAGTACCGCGGCAAGAACGACCTGCCGAAGGTGCTGGGTGGCCTCGGCATCGCCATCGTTTCCACCTCCAAGGGCATCATGACCGACTCGCAGGCGCGCACCCAGGGCGTCGGCGGCGAAGTCCTGTGCTTCGTGGCCTAACAGGAGAGCCCCATGTCCCGCGTAGCCAAGAAGCCGATCGCCCTGCCGAAGGGTGTTGAAATCAAGAACGAGAACGGCCAGATCAGCGTCAAGGGTGGCAAGGGCACGTTGTCCATCGCCCAGCCCGAAGGCGTCGAGATGACGGTCGAGAACAACGAGATCCAGCTCAGCCCGGCCCGTCCGGAGCGCATGGCCATGACCGGCACCCTGCGCGCGATCCTCGCCAACATGGTGAAGGGCGTGTCCGAGGGCTTCGAGCGCAAGCTTGAACTTGTCGGCGTGGGTTACCGTGCAGCGACCCAGGGCAAGGACCTGAACCTGTCGCTCGGTTTCTCGCACCCGGTCGTGTTCACCGCGCCGGAAGGCATCACCATCACCACCCCGACCCAGACCGAAATCCTGGTCGCGGGTGCCGACAAGCAGTTGGTCGGCGAAGTGGCTGCCAAGATCCGCGGTTACCGTCCGCCGGAACCCTACAAGGGCAAGGGCGTGAAGTACTCCGACGAAACCATCATCCGCAAGGAAGCCAAGAAGGCGTAAGTCGCGCCTTCAGCTTTCGGAGAAAGACCATGGAAAAGAAAATCGCCCGCCTGCGCCGTGCCAAGAGCACCCGTTCGCACATCCGCAAGCTCGGCGTGCCGCGCCTGTCGGTGCTGCGCACCGGCCAGCACCTGTACGCCCAGCTGTTCTCCGCCGACGGCTCCAAGGTGCTGGCTTCGGCCTCCACCACCCAGGCCGACATCATGGATGGCCTGAAGAACGGCAAGAACATCGAAGCCGCAACCAAGGTCGGCCGACTGATCGGCGAGCGCGCCAAGGCTGCCGGTATCGATGCCGTCGCCTTCGACCGCTCGGGCTATCGTTATCACGGCCGCATCAAGGCCCTGGCCGATGCCGCCCGCGAGGCCGGCCTGCAGTTCTGATACACCCTCGGGCGCGCATGTCGCCCGGGTTGCTTTACCGCTTCACATCACAACGATAAGCGGCCACGCCGCAAGCAACTCAACCATAGAGAGTCCAAACAATGGCAGAAGAACGTCAGCCGCGTGGCCGCGATCGTGATCGTGGTCCGCGCGAGGAAATCGATGACGGCATGATCGAGAAGCTGGTCGCGGTCAACCGGGTCAGCAAGACCGTCAAGGGTGGCCGCCAGTTCACCTTCACCGCGCTCACCGTGGTGGGTGACGGCAATGGCCGGGTCGGCTTCGGTTACGGCAAGGCGCGCGAAGTGCCGGTGGCCATCCAGAAGTCGATGGAACAGGCCCGCAAGGGCATGAAGGTCGTCGACCTCAACAACGGCACGCTGTGGCACCAGGTCAAAGCCAACCATGGCGCGGCCAAGGTGTTCATGCAGCCGGCCTCCGAAGGTACCGGCGTGATCGCCGGTGGCGCGATGCGTGCCGTGCTGGAAGCCGTTGGCGTGAAGAACGTGCTGGCCAAGGCCACCGGTTCGCGCAACCCGATCAACCTGGTGCGCGCCACGCTGCGCGGTCTGACCGCGATGCACTCGCCGGCCAACATCGCCGCCAAGCGCGGCAAGAAGGTCGAGGAGATCCTCCATGTCCAGCACTAAGAACACCACCGGCACCGTGAAGGTGCGTCTGGTCAAGGGCCTGCGCGGTTCGCAGGCCAAGCACCGCCTCTCGGTGCGCGCGCTGGGCCTGAACAAGCTCAACGACGTGCGCGAACTGAAGGACAGCCCGCAGGTCCGTGGCCTGATCAACAAGGTCCACTACCTGGTGAAGGTCGAGGAGTAATCGCATGAAACTCAATACGTTGAAGCCCGCAGCGGGCGCCCGCACCGAGCGCACGCGCGTCGGTCGCGGCATCGGTTCCGGCCTCGGCAAGACTGCCGGCCGCGGCCACAAGGGTTCGTTCGCGCGTTCCGGCAAGGGCAAGATCAAGGCTGGCTTCGAAGGCGGCCAGATGCCGATGTACATGCGCCTGCCGAAGATCGGTTTCCGCTCGAAGCTGAAGGCCGACACCGCCCAGGTCCTGCTGTACCAGCTGGACAAGCTCGAGGCCGGCGAGATCGACTTCGCCGCGCTGCGCGCCGCCAAGCTGGTGCCGTCGACCGCCAAGAAGGCGAAGATCGTCAAGAAGGGCGAGGTCAGCAAGAAGTTCGTGCTGAAGGGCCTGATGGCCACGGCTGGCGCCAAGGCGGCGATCGAAGCCGCCGGCGGCAAGATCGAGGAGTAAGGCCGGATGTCGCGCAGCGGCAATGCCTTGGCCGGAATGGCGGGCGCGGGCAAGTTCACCGAACTGCGCCAGCGCCTGCTGTTCGTGATCGGTGCGCTGATCGTCTACCGCATCGGCTGTCATGTGCCGGTACCGGGCGTGAACCCGGTCGCGATGACGGCCTTCATGCAGCAGCAGCAGGGCATCGTGAACATGTTGAACATGTTCTCGGGTGGTGCTCTTGAGCGACTGTCGCTGCTCGCGTTGAACGTGATGCCCTACATCTCGTCTTCGATCATCATGCAGCTGTGCTCGCAGATCTTCCCGAGCCTCAAGGCGATCCAGAAGGAAGGCGAGTCGGGGCGTCGCAAGATCAACCAGTGGTCGCGCCTCGGCGCCGTGCCGCTCGCGATCTTCCAGGCGATCGGCATCGCGACCGCGCTCCAGGGCCAGGTTGCGCCGGACGGCACCCCGGTGGTGACCAATCCGGGCATGGCTTTCGTATTCACGGCGGTGATCGCGCTGACCGCCGGCACCATGTTCCTGATGTGGCTGGGTGAGCAGATCACCGAGCGCGGCATCGGCAACGGCGTGTCCCTGATCATCTTCGCAGGCATCGTGGCTGGTCTGCCGGGTGCGGTGGTGCATACGGTCGAACAGCTGCGCAACGGTGACATGACGGCGATCGCGGCGATCCTGATCGCGCTGCTGGTGTTCGGCTTCACCTGGTTCGTGGTGTTCGTCGAAAGCGGGCAGCGCCGGGTGACGGTGAACTACGCACGCCGCCAGGGTGGTCGTGGGACGTACATGAACCAGACGTCGTTCCTGCCGCTGAAGCTCAACATGTCGGGTGTGATCCCGCCGATCTTCGCGTCGTCGATCATCATGTTCCCGGCCACGGCCGCGCAGTGGTTCGGCAACAGCGGTTCGTCCACCACCCAGTGGATGCAGCGGATTGCCGCGGCCCTGGCGCCCGGCCAGCCGCTGCACATGATCCTGCTCGCCGCGTTGATCATCGGCTTCGCGTTCTTCTACACCGCGCTGGTGTTCAACTCGCAGGAAACCGCCGACAACCTCAAGAAGTCGGGCGCGCTGATCCCGGGTATCCGTCCGGGCAAGGCGACCGCCGATTACATCGACGGGGTGCTGACGCGACTCACGCTGGCCGGCTCGCTCTACCTGGCATTGGTCTGCCTGCTGCCTGAAGTGATGCGCACCGAACTCGGTACCCAGTTCTACTTCGGCGGCACATCGCTGCTGATCGTGGTGGTGGTGGTGATGGATTTCATCGCGCAGCTGCAGGCGCACCTGATGTCGCACCAGTACGAGAGCCTGCTGAAGAAGGCGAACCTGAAGGGTGGTCGCGGGCGCTGAGCCCGCCGACCGCACAGCTGAAAGCGCGGGCCGGACGATGTCCGGTCCACGCGTCAAGCCGGACGGCGGCATCGTCCGGAACACATTCATAGCCGGTGCTTCCAGCATCGGCCTCGATGGGCGACCCGGGTGGCATCCCGCACCTGGGTGGAACGACGAGATGCGCGCGCAAGAGTAGCGCGCGCGGTGGCCGGGGTACCGCCATCAGTCGTCGATCCGTTCGCCGGAGCATGGGCACACTCCCCATGCCGGAGCGGGGGCTTTCGGGCCCGTGCTTCCCAAAGACCCGGGATTGTTGTTAAAATTTCCAGTTTCCCCGGCCAAGTTGGCATTTTTGGCCCATCAACCGTTTGGAGATCGCGTCATGGCGCGTATTGCAGGTGTCAACCTGCCTGCCCAGAAACACGTCTGGGTGGGGCTGCAAAGCATCTACGGCATTGGCCGTACCCGTTCCAAGAAGGTCTGCGAGACCGCTGGTGTCGAGTCGAACACCAAGATCCGCGACCTGTCCGAGTCCGAAGTAGAGCGCCTGCGCGCCGAAGTCGGCAAGTTCATCGTCGAGGGTGACCTGCGCCGCGAGATCGGCATGGCCATCAAGCGCCTGATGGACCTGGGCAGCTACCGCGGCCTGCGTCACCGTCGTGGCCTTCCGCTGCGCGGCCAGCGCACCAAGACCAATGCCCGTACCCGCAAGGGTCCGCGCAAAGCGATCAAGAAGTAAGGAACCGACATGGCCAAGCCTGCCGCTACCAAGACCAAGAAGAAGGTCAAGCGCGTCGTCACCGACGGCATCGCGCACGTCCACGCTTCTTTCAACAACACCATCATCACCATCACCGACCGCCAGGGCAACGCGCTGTCGTGGGCCACGTCCGGCGGCGCCGGTTTCCGTGGTTCGCGCAAGTCGACCCCGTTCGCGGCGCAGGTCGCCGCCGAGAAGGCCGGCAAGGCCGCGCTCGACTACGGCGTGAAGGCGCTGGAAGTGCGCATCAAGGGCCCGGGTCCGGGCCGTGAATCGGCCGTTCGTTCGCTGAACAACGTCGGCTACAAGATCCTCAACATCATCGACGTGACGCCGATCCCGCACAACGGGTGCCGTCCGCCGAAGAAGCGTCGCGTCTAAGGAGCACACGGACATGGCACGCTATATTGGTCCTACCTGTAAGCTCGCGCGCCGCGAAGGTGCCGATCTTTCCCTCAAGTCCCCGGCCCGCGCCCTGGATTCCAAGTGCAAGCTGGAACAGAAGCCCGGCCAGCACGGCCCGACCGCCCGCAAGGGCAAGCTGTCGGACTACGCCACCCAGCTGCGCGAGAAGCAGAAGGTCAAGCGCATCTACGGCCTGCTGGAGCGCCAGTTCCGCAACTACTACAAGAAGGCCTCGAACAAGAAGGGCAACACGGGTGAGAACCTGCTGCAGCTCCTCGAGACCCGCCTCGACAACGTCGTCTACCGCATGGGCTTCGCGGTCACGCGCGCCTCGGCCCGCCAGCTGGTCTCGCACCGCGGCGTGCTGGTCAACGGCAAGTACGTGAACCTGCCGTCGTATGCCGTCAAGGCCGGCGACGCGATCACGCTGTCCGAGAAGGCCCAGAAGCAGCTCCGCGTGCAGGAAGCCCTGACCGTGGCGCAGCAGATGGACCTGTCGCCGTCGTGGGTCGACGTGGATGCCGGCAAGTTCGCCGGCGTGTTCAAGGCCGTGCCTGACCGCGCCGAGCTGCCCGCCGACATCAACGAAGCGCTGATCGTCGAGTTGTACTCGAAGTAATCCCCCCATCGAGCGGCATCCGGCGTCATGAACCGGGTGCCCAGGAGACGCCATACATGACGGTTACCGCCAACCAAGTACTGCGTCCGCGTGGTCCGCAGATCGAACAGATGACCGCCAACCGTGCGCGCGTCGTGATCGAGCCGCTCGAGCGCGGGTACGGCCACACGCTGGGCAACGCGTTGCGCCGCGTCCTGCTGTCGTCGATCCCGGGCTTCGCGATCACCGAAGTCAGCATCGACGGCGTTCTGCACGAGTACAGCACCATCGACGGCCTGCAGGAGGACGTGCTTGAAGTCCTGCTGAACCTCAAGGACGTCGCCATCCGCATGGGTACCGGCGAGAGCGCCACCCTGTCCCTGTCCAAGCAGGGCCCGGGCGTCGTGACCGCGGCCGACATCAAGGTCGACCACAACGTCGAGATCCTCAATCCGACGCACGTCATCGCCAACCTGACCAAGGACGTGGCGATCGACATGCAGCTGAAGATCGAGCGTGGCTTCGGCTACCAGCCTGCTTCGGCGCGTCGTCGTCCGGACGAGGAGGCTCGCACCATCGGCCGCCTGATGCTGGACGCGTCGTTCTCGCCGGTCCGTCGCGTCGCGTACGCGGTGGAAGCCGCGCGCGTCGAGCAGCGCACCGACCTCGACAAGCTGGTGCTGGACATCGAAACCAACGGCACGATCGATGCCGAGGAAGCCGTTCGCACCGCCGCCGACATCCTCACCGACCAGCTGTCGGTCTTCGGTGACTTCACCCAGCGCGAGCGTGGGAATGCCAAGCAGGCCGTGAGCGGCGTCGATCCGACCCTGCTGCGTCCGATCGACGATCTCGAGCTGACCGTGCGTTCGGCCAACTGCCTGAAGGCCGAGAGCATCTACTACATCGGCGATCTGATCCAGAAGACCGAAGTGGAGCTGCTCAAGACCCCGAACCTCGGCAAGAAGTCGCTCACCGAGATCAAGGAAGTCCTCGCCCAGCGCGGCCTTTCGCTCGGCATGAAGCTGGAAAACTGGCCGCCGACCGGTGTTTCGCAGCACGGGATGCTGGGTTAAGCCAGATCGCACCACTGCGCCGACGGGCCCAAGGCCCGCGGCGCCGTCGTCCAGGACGGGCGGCACCGGACCAACCGCAGTCCACGCTCCAACGCCGGGAAGGCGACATCGAAATCCATAGACACATCATTCTTCAGGAACCATCGCCATGCGCCACCAGAATGCCGGCCGCAAGTTCAGCCGCACCAGTGCCCACCGCGAAGCCATGTTCAAGAACATGGCGTCCTCGCTGATCAAGCACGAACTCATCAAGACCACCCTGCCGAAGGCCAAGGAACTGCGCCGCATCGCCGAGCCGCTGATCACCATAGCCAAGGTCGACTCCGTGGCCAACCGCCGCCTGGCGTTCGCCCGCCTGCGTGACAAGGAAGCCGTCGGCACGCTGTTCACCGTGCTGGGCCCGCGCTACGTCGCCCGCCCGGGTGGCTACCTGCGTATCCTCAAGTGCGGCTTCCGCGCCGGCGACAACGCGCCGATGGCGTACGTCGAGCTGGTCGACCGCCCGGGTGCGCCGAGCGCCGAGTAATTCCGAAGCCGCCTCCAGGCATCGCTTCGCAACGGAAACCCCGGCCCGCGCCGGGGTTTTTCGTTCATGGGAGCTGCCGCAGTGCGATGCACGAGAGCGCCGTGCCGCGTGCGCATCTGTTATTTTGCTTGCCCCCCGTTTCGCCTGATCCGTTTCGATGATGAATCCGCTTCGCTGGTCCTTCCGCACGCGTTTCCTGCTGGGCTTCCTGGCCTGCGCGGGGCTGATCGGGCTGGCGGTATTCCTGCAGGAAGCGCGCGGCCTGATGCCGTGTTCGTTCTGCATCCTGCAACGCATCGCGTTCGCCGCGCTGGGACTGGTGTTCCTGGTCGGTGGACTGCACGCGCCGCGACCGGGCACGACGCGCAAGGCCTATGGCGTGCCGGCGGCGATCGCCGCACTGGTGGGCGCGGGCATCGCCGGGCGGCATGTCTGGGTGCAGGTGTTCCCGCCTGAACTCTCCACCTGCGGCGGTGGGCTTGAATTCCTGGCCGCGATCAACGGCTGGTCGGGCGCGATCCGCAAGGTGCTGACGGCGAGCGGCGACTGCAGCAACGTCGAATATTTCCTCGGGATGAGCATTCCGATGTGGGCGCTGCTGTGGTTCGTGGCGCTGGGCGCGTGGGCGCTGCTCGCCGCGTTCGGCCGAGCAGATCGCCGATGACGCGCGCTCCTTCACCGCAGCCGCAGGCCGTGCAGCTGGCCGAGGGTTGGGCACCGGATTCCTGGCGGGCCCTGCCGGCCGCGCAGCAGCCGGTCTATCCGGATGCCGGCGCGCTTGCGTGCGCGCTGGAGGAACTGCATGCGTTGCCGCCGCTGGTGACGTCGTGGGAAATCCTGTCGTTGCGCCAGCAACTGGCCGATGCGCAGGAAGGCCGCCGCTTCCTGCTGCAGGGCGGCGACTGCTGCGAGAACTTCGCCTACTGCCGGCCGGGCATCATCACCAACCGGCTGAAAGTGCTGCTGCAGATGAGCCTGGTGCTGGTGCACGCGCTGCGGATGCCGGTACTGCGCGTGGGGCGTTTCGCCGGCCAGTACGCCAAGCCGCGTTCGTCCGAGATGGAGACGCGCGACGGCATGACGCTGCCGAGCTACCGCGGCGACATCGTCAACGCGCCGGCGTTCGATGCGGCCGCGCGTGCGCCGGACCCGAACCGGATGATCGCGGCACATTCGCGCTCCGCGCTGACGATCAACTTCGTGCGTTCGCTGATCGATGGCGGCTTCGCCGACCTCCATCATCCGGGCAACTGGGACCTGTCGTGGGTGACGCATTCCCCGCTGGCCGACGAATACCACCGCATCGTGGCCGGCATCGCCGATGCCATGCGCTTCATGGAAACGCTCTCGGGCGAACCGGCGCACAACCTGGATCGCGTCGACTTCTTCACTTCCCACGAGGCGCTGCTGCTGCCCTACGAGCAGGCGCTGACCCGGCAGGTGCCGCGACAGTGGGGCTGGTTCAACCTCGGCACGCATTTCCCCTGGATCGGGATGCGCACCGCGGCGCTCGATGGCGCACACGTCGAGTATTTCCGCGGCATCCGCAACCCGGTGGCGGTGAAGGTGGGGCCGTCGATGGGCGTCGACCACCTGCGTCGCCTGATCGAAGTGCTGAATCCCGGCAACGAACCTGGCCGCCTGAGCCTCATCCACCGCATGGGCGCGCAGACGATCGCCGACAAGCTGCCGCCGCTGCTCGACGCGGTGAAGCGCGAAGGGGCGCGCGTGCTCTGGGTCTGCGACCCGATGCACGGCAACACCGAGAACAGCAGCAACGGCTACAAGACGCGCCGCTTCGGCAATATCCGCTCGGAGATCGAGCAGGCGTTCGACCTGCACGCCGCGGCGGGCACGCGGCTCGGCGGCATCCACCTGGAGTTGACCGGAGAGGATGTCACCGAGTGCACGGGTGGCGCGCGTGACCTCACCGACGCCGACCTCGAACGCGCCTACCATTCGACCGTCGATCCGCGCCTCAACTACGAGCAGGCGCTGGAGACGGCGATGCTGATCGGGCGGAAGTTCCAGCAGCTCGGCCAGCCGGCGCAGCGTTGAATCCGCGCCTCGGCTGACTGCTCAGTGCGTCTGGGCGCGATGCCGCTTGAAGAGATCGCGCGCCAGCACCCAGACCACGACCAGGTTCACGATCACCGCGACCGCTTCCAGCCAATGGCGGTGGGTGAGGAAGGCGGTGATGTCGAAGGGCAGGTAGGCCGCCGCCGACACGCAACCCAGCCACGACGCCCAGGCCTTGGCGCGCCACAGGCCCCAGCCTTCCAGCAGGTGCAGCAGGCCGTAGAGCGCGGCGATGCCGGCGGCGACGTGGATGCCGGTGGGATTGATGACGCCGGCCAGCCAGCCGGTGACGCCGCTGGTGGGATCCAGCTGGAAGTGCTCGATCAATGCATGCAGCCAGCGCCGCAGCGGGGCGGGGCCCAGGATCTCCAGGCCGCTTGCCGCCAGCAGCGCCAGCGCGCCCTTGGCCATCTCGACCACGGCGATGGCATGCAACCCCGGATGCGCGTGCGGATCCGGGTTGTACGGCGCTTCGGCTGCGGCGGGGGCTTCGTCGTCCATCATCGGGAGATGAAGCCCCGGTTCGCCGCTTTCAAGCTCAGGCCGCGCGGCTGGCGCGCTTGCGGTCGTTCTCGGTGCGGTGCTTCTTGCGCAGGCGGATCTGGCGCGGGGTCACTTCCACCAGTTCATCGTCGTCGATGAATTCCAGCGCCTGCTCCAGCGAGAACTTGATCGCCGGGATCAGGCCTTCGTCCTTGTCGGTGCCGGAAGCGCGGAAGTTGGTCAGCTGCTTGCCGCGCAGGGCGTTGACGGTGAGGTCGTTGTCCTTGGCGTTGATGCCGACGATCTGGCCTTCGTAGATTTCCTCGCCCGGCTCGATGAAGAGGCGGCCGCGTTCCTGCATCGCGATCTGCGCGTACGCCGGCGAGGGACCGGTGCCGTTGGAGATCAGCACGCCGTTCTGGCGCTGGCCGATGGCGCCGTCCGCCTTGGGACCATAGTGGTCGAAGACGTGGAACAGCAGGCCGGTGCCGGCGGTGAGCGTGCGGAACTCGGTCTGGAAGCCGATCAGGCCACGCGCGGGGATGATGAACTCCATGCGCACGCGGCCCTTGCCGTCGGGTTCCATGTTCTGCAGCAGCGCCTTGCGCTCGCCGAGGCGGCCCATCACGCCGCCCTGGAACTGCTCTTCCAGATCGACGACCAGCTGCTCGTACGGCTCCTGCATCACGCCGTCGATCTCGCGCATGATGACTTCCGGGCGCGACACAGCGAGTTCATAGCCTTCGCGGCGCATCGTCTCGATCAGGATCGACAGGTGCAGCTCGCCGCGGCCACTGACCTTGAACTTGTCGGCATCCGCCGTGTCCTCGACCTTCAGTGCCACGTTGTGCGCGGTTTCGCGGCTCAGGCGGTCGCGCAGCTGGCGCGAGGTGAGGAACTTGCCACCCGAACGGTCCTTGACGCCGGCGAACGGCGAATCGTTGACCTGGAAGGTCATGGAGATGGTCGGCTCGTCGACCGACAGCACTTCCAGCTGCTCGACGGCGGACGGGTCGCAGATGGTCTCGGAGATGCCCAGGCCCTCGATGCCCGAGAACGCGATGATGTCGCCGGCCTGCGCCTCCGGCACCTCGATGCGGTCCAGGCCCATGAAGCCGAGCACCTGCAGCACCTTGCCGTTGCGGGTCTTGCCGTCGGTGCCGATCACCGTGACCTGCTGGTTGGTCCTGACCTTGCCGCGCTGGATGCGGCCCACGCCGATCACGCCGACGTAGTTGTTGTAGTCGAGCGAGGTCACGCGCATCTGGAACGGACCTTCCTCGCTGACCGGCGGCACCGGCACGTGCTTGATGATGGTTTCGTACAGCGGCGTCATGTCGCCTTCGCGCACGGATTCGTCCATGCCGGCGTAGCCGTTCAGGCCGGAGGCGTAGACGACCGGGAAATCGAGCTGTTCGTCGGTCGCGCCCAGGCGGTCGAACAGGTCGAAGGTCTGGTCCAGCACCCAGGCCGGGCGCGCGCCGGGGCGGTCCACCTTGTTGATGACCACGATCGGCTTGAAGCCCATGGCGAACGCCTTCTGGGTCACGAAGCGGGTCTGCGGCATCGGGCCGTCCATCGCGTCGACCAGGATCAGCACGGAGTCCACCATCGACAGCACGCGCTCCACCTCGCCGCCGAAGTCGGCGTGGCCGGGGGTATCGACGATGTTGATGCGGAATTCCTCGCCCTCCGGCGACTTCCACTTGATCGCGGTGTTCTTCGACAGGATGGTGATGCCGCGTTCCTTTTCGATGTCGCCGCTGTCCATCACGCGCTCGGCCAGCACCGTGCGCTCGTCGAACGTATCGGATTGCTTGAGCAGCTGGTCGACGAGGGTGGTCTTGCCGTGGTCGACGTGGGCGACGATGGCGATGTTGCGGAGATTTTGGATGGACATCGGGAAAGGGCCACGAGCGGTGAGCTGGCGGCCAGGGGTAGTTGGGGAGGGGCGGTATTATAACTGCACGCCCGTGGCCGGAGATGCCCATGGAGACGACCGTTTCGACGCCCCGCCGCCTGGGGTGGCTGTTCATCGACATCCTGGGCACCGGGCTGGTGGCGCTGGGGCTGATGGCGCGCCTTGCGCCCGATGCGGCAGCCAGCATCGGTTTGCCGGTGCGCTGGGGCTGGCCCTTGATCATCGCCGGCGCCATCGCCATGTCATGGGCGATGCTGCTGTTCATCCGCCAGGCGCGTGCCGGTCGCGCGTCCTGACCATCCATCCCAAGGAGACCCCCATGGCCCTCACCGCCACCCTCGATACCGACCGCGGCCCGATCAAGCTGGAGCTGTACCCCGACAAGGCGCCGCTGACCGTCGCCAACTTCGTCAACCTGGCCAAGCGCGGCTTCTATGACGGCCTGAACTTCCACCGCGTCATCGACGACTTCATGATCCAGGGCGGCTGCCCGCAGGGGCGTGGCACCGGCGGCCCCGGCTACAAGTTCGAGGACGAGACCCGCAACGGCGTGCCGCACCAGCGTGGTTCGCTGTCCATGGCCAACGCCGGCCCGAACACCAACGGCAGCCAGTTCTTCATCACCCACATCAAGACCGACTGGCTGGACGGCAAGCACACCGTCTTCGGCCAGGTGCTGGAAGGCCAGGACATCGTCGACAGCGTGCGCCAAGGCGACACCATCAAGTCGATCAGGATCGAAGGCGATGTCGACGCCGCGCTGGCCGCCAAGGCCGACCGCGTCGAGGAATGGAACAAGATCCTCTCCGCCTGATCCATCGGGGCCGGCCATTGCGCCGGCCTCTTCGTTTCCGGGAGACGCGACATGCACGACATCGACATGCTCCGGTCGTTCTTCGGCTGGGCCGTGCTGCTGAACTACGCGGTGCTGATCGTCTGGTTCGCGGTCTTCACGCTGGCCGGTGACGCGCTGTACCGCCTGCACGGTCGCTGGTTCCGCATCCCGCGCGAAACGTTCGACGCGCTGCATTACGGCGGCATGGCCGTCTACAAGATCGGCGTGCTGCTGTTTTTCCTGGTGCCGTGGCTGGTGCTGCGCCTCCTCGGTTGAAGCCGTTTTCCGGCGCGCCGGATGCGGGTCGAGGGGCTTGATGGCAGGGCGGCGCACCGGCCTGGCATGTTAATATTTCGGGCTCCCGGGACCGGTGCCGCCGCGTCCCGAAATGCATGAAATCCCGGAGATTCCCCATGCCCCAGCTTGCCCAGCGGATCGGTCGCGCCAAGCCCAGCGCCATCATGGCGGTGGCCGAAAAGGCCAAGAAACTGAAGGCCGAAGGCCGCGACATCGTCAGCTTCTCGATCGGCGTTCCCAACTTCCTGCCCGGCAACCATGTCTACGAGGCCGCCCGCGAGGCGCTGTCGAAGGACAGTGGCCAGTACGGCAGCAACCGTGGCGCGGATGCGCTGCTCGACGCCTTCCTCAAGCACATCGGCGAGATCGGGCTGACCGGCTACACGCGCGCCAACTGCGCGACCGGCATCGGCGCCAAGCATGTGATCTACAACCTGGCCGAGGCGCTGCTGGACGAGGGCGATGCGATCGCCTTCGCCATTCCGTACTGGACCAGCTACCTCGACATCGCCGAGATCGTCAATGCGAAGATCGACCTGCTGCCGTGCCCGCCGGAGCAGGACTACAAGATCACCCCGGCGCAGCTCGACGCCGCGCTGGCCAGGAAGCCGAAGGTGTTCCTGTTCAACAACCCGAACAACCCGACCGGCATGGTCTACACGCGCGAGGAGATCGCCGCGCTGGCCGATGTCATCGCCAGGCACCCGGACACCTGGGTGATCACCGACGACATCTACAACCGCATGGTGTTCGACGGCATCGGCTACCACAACTTCGTGCAGGTGCGGCCGGAACTGCGCGACCGCGTCATCTTCATCGACTCGCTGTCCAAGACCTACGGCATGCCGGGCTGGCGCGTGGGCTTCATGGCCGGTCCGGAAGTGGTGGCGAATGCCGTGACCACGATGAACTCCAACCACATCACCAATCTGCCGGAAGTCACCGTGGCCGCCGCGATCGCCGCGCTGGCCGGCCCGCAGGACGTGCCGACGGAGAAGTGCGCCGAGTTCCAGGCCAAGCGCGACCAGGTGATGGACGTGATGAACGCGATCCCCGGCATCGTCTGCCCGCGTCCGCAGGGCGCGTTCTACGTGTTCCCGGACGTCAGCGCGTACTACGGCAAGTCCCACGACGGCAAGGTCATCGCCAACGACATCGACCTGTGCAACGCGCTGCTCGAAGCCAAGGGCGTGGCCTGCGTGCCGGGTTCGGCGTTCGGTGAGCCGCGTTCCCTGCGCATCAGCTACACCTGCCCGACGCCGCAGCTGGCGCCGGGTCTCGAACGCTTCAAGGAATTCTTCGCCGAACTCGCCTGAGCCGGCTTCCCGTCATCCCACCTTTCGCACCAGGAGTCCTCGCCCATGAAAGCCCCCGTCCGCGTTGCCGTCACCGGTGCTGCCGGCCAGATCGGTTATGCCCTGCTCTTCCGCATCGCTTCCGGTGAAATGTTGGGCAAGGACCAGCCGGTCATCCTGCAGATGCTGGAGCTGCCGCTGGAGAAGGCGCAGGCCGCGCTGAAGGGCGTGATGATGGAGTTGGAGGACTGCGCGTTCCCGCTGCTGGCCGGCATGGTCGGCACCGATGATCCGGAAGTCGCGTTCAAGGACGTCGACTACGCCCTGCTGGTCGGCGCGATGCCGCGCGGCCCGGGCATGGAACGCAAGGACCTGCTGCTGAAGAACGCCGAGATCTTCACCGTGCAGGGCAAGGCGCTCGACAAGGTCGCCAGCCGCAACGTCAAGGTGCTGGTGGTCGGCAACCCGGCCAACACCAATGCCTACATCGCGATGAAGTCCGCGCCCAGCCTGCCGGCGAAGAACTTCACCGCGATGCTGCGCCTCGACCACAACCGCGCGCTGTCGCAGCTGGCCAGCAAGGCCGGCGTGCCGGTGGCCGACATCAGGAAGCTGGTGGTGTGGGGCAACCACAGCCCGACGATGTACCCGGATTACCGCTTCGCGACCGTCGAGGGCGCATCGCTGAAGGACAAGATCAACGACGCCGACTGGAACGCCAATACCTTCATCCCGACCGTGGGCAAGCGCGGTGCGGCGATCATCGAGGCGCGCGGCCTGTCGTCCGCCGCATCGGCCGCGAATGCCGCCATCGACCACATGCGCGACTGGGCACTGGGCAGCAACGGCGAATGGGTGACGATGGGCGTGCCGAGCGATGGCAGCTACGGCGTGCCGGAAGGCGTGATCTACGGTGTGCCGGTGACCACGGCCAACGGCGAATACACCGTGATCAAGGACCTGCCGATCGACGATTTCAGCCGCGCGGCGATGGACAAGACGCTGGCGGAACTCGAGGAAGAGCGCTCGGGCGTCGCCCACCTGCTCTGATCCGTCACGAATCGCGGGGAGGCTCAGGCCTCCCCGCTTTTTTTCGCGAAGTCCATGCTGTCGATCCCCCAGATCCCCCTGCTGTATGTCGATGCGCAGCTGCTGGTGTTGGACAAGCCCGCCGGCCTGTTGTCCGTGCCGGGGCGATTGCCGGAGCACCGCGACAGTGTCGCGCTGCGGGTGCAGGAACGCTTTCCCGAGGCGTTGGTCGTGCATCGCCTGGACCAGGTCACCAGTGGCGTGATGGTGATGGCGCGCGATCCCGATACCCATCGCGCGCTCAGCCGCGCCTTCGCCACCCGCGAGGTCCACAAGCGCTACGAGGCCTGGGTGGAAGGCGTGGTCACCGGGGATGCCGGCGAGATCGACCTGCCGCTGATCTGCGACTGGGCCCACCGCCCGCGGCAGGTGGTGGACCACGAACGTGGCAAGCCGTCGCTGACGCGCTGGACCGTGCAGGCGCGTGACGCGGAAAACGCCCGCACCCGGCTGGAACTGGAGCCGGTCACCGGTCGCAGCCACCAGTTGCGCGTGCATCTGGCCACGCTGGGTCACCCGATCGTGGGCGACACGTTCTATGGCGCGGCGCCGGCCCATCGCGCATGCCTGCATGCCATGCGCATCGAGTTCATCCATCCGGCGCTTGGGCAGCCGGTGTCGGTGCTGTCGCCTGCATCGTTCTGATCCGCCGTGGCCCGGCGGCCTGCCGTAAAATCCCCTTTTCGAAGGAGTCCCGCATGACTGCGATTTCCGCCGGCGCGCGCTTCCGCGCCGCCCTCTCCGAAGAAACCCCGCTGCAGGTGATGGGCGCCATCACCGCCTACGCCGGCCTGATGGCCAAGCGCGTCGGCTATCGCGCGCTGTACTTGTCCGGCGGCGGCGTCGCGGCCAACTCGCTGGGCATGCCGGACCTCGGCATCTCCACCATGGAGGACGTGTTGACCGACGCGCGCCGCATCGTCGACGCCACCGGCATGCCGCTGATGGTCGACATCGACACCGGCTGGGGCGGGGCGTTCAACATCGCGCGCACCATCCGCAACTTCGAGCGGATCGGCGTGGCCGCCGTGCACATGGAGGACCAGGTCGGGCAGAAGCGCTGCGGCCATCGCCCCGGCAAGGAAGTGGTGTCGAAGGCGGAGATGGTCGATCGCGTGAAGGCCGCCGTCGATGCGAAGACCGACCGCGACTTCGTGCTGATGGCGCGCACCGATGCCGCGGCGGTGGAGGGCATCGACGGCGCGATCGAGCGCGCGGTGGCCTATGTCGAGGCCGGTGCCGACATGATCTTCCCCGAGGCGATGAAGACGCTGGACGACTACCGCCGCTTCAAGGCCGCGGTGAAGGTGCCGATCCTCGCCAACCTCACCGAATTCGGTTCGACCCCGTTCTTCACCACCGATGAGCTGCGGGATGCCGGCGTCGACATCGCGCTGTATTGCTGCGGGGCCTACCGCGCCATGAACAAGGCCGCGCTCGGCTTCTACGAGACCGTGCGCCGCGAAGGCACGCAGAAGAACACCATCGACCAGTTGCAGACTCGCGCGGAGCTGTACGACTTCCTCGGCTACCACGCCTACGAGGACAAGCTCGACGCGCTGTTTTCCGCCAAGTCCGACGCAGACACGAAATAACCAGGAGACCACGATGAGCGAGCCCACCGAAACCGCTGCACCGAAGGTGAAGAAATCCGTCGCCCTGTCCGGCACCGCCGCCGGCAACACCGCGCTGTGCACGGTCGGCCGCAGCGGCAACGACCTGCATTACCGCGGCTACGACATCAAGGACCTGGCGACGAAGTCGACCTTCGAGGAAGTCGCGCACCTGCTGGTGCACGGCAGCCTGCCCACGGCCTCGCAGCTGAAGGCCTACAAGACCAAGCTCAAGCGCCTGCGCGGCCTGCCGGCGATCCTGACCGACGCGCTGGAGCTGATCCCCGCCAACGCACACCCGATGGACGTCATGCGCACCGGCTGCTCGGTGCTCGGCACGGTGCTGCCCGAGCGCGAGGGGCACCCGGCGCCGGAAGCGCGCGACATCGCAGACCGGCTGATCGCGAGCTTCGGTTCGATGCTGCTGTACTGGTGGCACTTCACCCGCAACGGCCGCCGCATCGACGTGGAGACCGATGACGATTCGGTCGCCGCCCACTTCCTCCACCTGCTGCATGGCGAAGTGCCGAGCGAACTGCACGCCGACGCGCTCGACAAGTCGCTGATCCTCTACGCCGAGCACGAGTTCAACGCGTCCACCTTCACCGCGCGCGTCATCGCCGGCACCGGTTCGGACATGTATTCGTGCATCACCGGCGCCATCGGCGCGTTGCGCGGGCCGAAGCACGGCGGCGCGAACGAAGTGGCGATGGACATCATCAGCCGCTACGGCAGTGCCGACGACGCCGAGTCCGACATCAGGGAACGGATGGAGAAGAAGGAGATCATCATCGGCTTCGGCCACCCGGTGTACACCATCGGCGATCCGCGCAACCCGATCATCAAGGAGATCTCGCGTTCGCTCTGCACCGACGGCGGCAATCCGGTGCTCTTCGACGTCAGCGAGCGCATCGAGGACCTGATGATGGACACCAAGAAGATGTTCCCGAATCTCGACTGGTACAGCGCATCGGCCTACCACATGATGGGCGTGCCGACGCCGATGTTCACGCCGCTGTTCGTGATCGCGCGCACCACCGGCTGGAGCGCGCACGTCATCGAGCAGCGCGAGGACGGCAAGATCATCCGCCCGAGCGCCAACTACACCGGGCCGGAAGACCGCGATTACGTGGAGCTCGCCGCGCGCTGAGGCGCGGACGATGGACTGGCTGATCCCGAGCGGATTCTGGTTCGAATACGGGCTGGTGGCGATCGTCGCCGGCCTGGTCACCGCGCTCGTGGTGCTGTTGCATTACGAGGGCCTGCACTGGCTGGCGATGCGGTTCTCGCCGCGTCCCGCCCGCCACGATGGCCGCCTGATGCTGCGGATCATCTTCGCGCTGCTCGGCCTGCACATCGTCGAGATCTGGTGCTACGGGGTGGCGTACTGGTTCCTGGTGCAGCTGCCCGACACCGGTTTCGTCCACGGCGAACACGGCATGGACACGCTGTTCGATGCCATTTACCTGTCCGCCACCACCTACAGCACGCTGGGCTTCGGCGACCTGGCGCCGGTCGGCGCCATCCGCCTGCTGGCCGGGCTGGAATCACTGACCGGCCTGCTGTTGATCACCTGGTCGGCGTCGTTCACCTACCTGGAGATGTCGCGCTTCTGGCGCCAGCGTGACGGCGCCCGCTAGCGAGCGCGGCGACTACAGCTGCAGGCCCAGCCGGGTGCCTTGCTCGATGGCGCGCTTCGCGTCCAGTTCGGCCGCGACATCGGCGCCGCCGATGACATGGGTCTCGATGCCGCAGCCGGCCAGCTGGTCGGCCAGTTCGCGTCGCGGCTCCTGTCCGGCGCAGATCACCACGTGATCGACCGGCAGCGTCTGCACCTGGCCTTCCACGCTGATGCGCAGGCCGGCGTCATCGACCCCAAGGTATTCCACGCCGCCGAGCATCGTCACCTGCTTCGCCTTCAGCGAGGCGCGATGGATCCAGCCCGTGGTCTTGCCGAGCCGCTTGCCCGGCTTGCCGGGGCTGCGTTGCAGCAGCCAGAGCTGGCGCGCAGGCGCATCCGGCCGCGCGGTGACCAGTGAGCCGGCGGCATCGAATGTCGCATCCACGCCCCATTCGCGCATCCAGTGGCCGGGGTCGAGGCTGGGTGAGGGCACATCGCCCTGCGCAAGGTACTCGGCGACGTCGAAGCCGATCCCGCCGGCGCCGATCAACGCCGCCTTCGCGCCCACCTGCACGCGCCCCTGCAACACATCGAGATAACTCACCACTTTCGGATGGTCGGCACCCGGGAAGGCCACCTTGCGCGGCGTCACGCCGGTGGCGACGACGACCGCGTCGAATCCCCGCAGCATCGCCGCATCTACGCGCGTGCCGAGCCGTTGCCCGACGCCCGTGTCCTCGAGCCGCGTCCCGAAGTAGCGCAGGGTTTCGTGGAACTCCTCCTTGCCGGGGATGCGCTTGGCCAGGTTGAACTGGCCGCCGATTTCCTCCGCGGCATCGAAGAGGGTGACGTGGTGGCCGCGCTCGGCGGCCGTCGTCGCGCAGGCCAGGCCGGCCGGGCCGGCACCGACCACGGCGATGCGTCTCGGTGATGGGGCGGGCATGGCGGCGAATGCGTCCTCGCGGCAGGCAGCCGGATTGACCAGGCAGGTCGCCGCCTTGTTCTCGAACACGTGGTCCAGGCAGGCCTGGTTGCAGGCGATGCAGGTGTTGATGCGTTGCGCGTCGCCGCGCGCCGCCTTGTTGACCCAGTGCGGATCGGCCAGCAGCGGCCGCGCCATCGACACCATGTCGGCGTCGCCCCGCGCGAGCACGGCTTCGGCGACCTCCGGCATGTTGATGCGGTTGGTGGTGATGAGCGGCAGCGCGACCTCGCCGCGCAGCTTGGCGGTGACGCCGGTGAACGCGGCGCGCGGCACGCTGGTGGCGATGGTCGGGATGCGCGCCTCGTGCCAGCCGATGCCGGTGTTGATCAGCGTGGCGCCGGCGGCTTCCACCGCCTTGGCCTGGGCGACGATCGCCGGCCAGTCGTTGCCGCCTTCGACCAGATCGAGCATCGACAGCCGGTACACGAGGATGAAATCCGGGCCGCAGGCTTCGCGCACGCGGCGCACGGTTTCCACCGCGAATCGCATGCGGTTCTCGATGCCGCCGCCGTATGCATCGCGGCGCGTATTGGTGCGCGGAGCGGTGAACTGGTTGAGCAGATAGCCCTCGCTGCCCATGATCTCGACGCCGTCGTAGCCGGCTTCGCGCGCGAGTCGTGCGCTGCGGGCGAACGCATCGATGGTCCTGTCGATGCCGCGTGCCGACAGCGCGCGCGGCTTGAACGGCGTGATCGGTGACTTCCGGTTGGTCGCGCCGACGATCAGCGGATGGAAGCCGTAGCGGCCCGAATGCAGCAATTGCAGGCAGATCTTGCCGCCGTGGCCGTGCACCGCGTCGGTGACGGCGCGATGGCGCGCGCGCTGCCACGGCCATTGCAGGGTGCCGGAGAACGGCGCGACCCAACCGCTGATGGTCGGCGAGAAGCCGCCGGTGACGATCAGCCCCACGCCGCCGGCCGCGCGTTCGCCGAAGTAACGCGCGAGCTTGGGGAAGTCGCGGGCGCGGTCTTCCAGACCGGTATGCATCGAGCCCATCAGGACGCGGTTGCGCAGCGTGGTGAAGCTCAGGTCGAGCGGGGCCAGGAGATGCGGATAGGGCGTGCGGGCGGTGTCCATCGGCCAAAGATACAGGGGCGTACGGCCATCTGTAACGGGGCGCGGGATGCGTGCGCTCCAAGCCCGCTTGCAGCGCTCTGGCAAAATGAGGGGAGGACGCGAGCGCGGTTTGCGCGATTCGCGAATCGAAGCCACTTTCCTGCGAGTACGCCATGAACACCGCCTACCGGAAGCCGTTGCCCGGCACTGCCCTCGACTGGTTCGATGCACGGGAGGCGGTCGATGCGCTGAAGCCCGGTGCGTGGGACGGACTGCCGTACTCCAGCCGCGTGTTTGCCGAGAACATCGTGCGCAAGGCCGACCCGGACAAGCGCGACGCCTACCTGTCGCAGCTGGTCGAACGCAAGCGCGAACTGGATTTCCCGTGGTTCCCCGCGCGCGTGGTTTGCCACGACATCCTCGGCCAGACCGCGCTGGTGGACCTGGCCGGCCTGCGCGATGCGATTGCCGAGCAGGGCGGCGACCCGGCGCAGGTGAACCCGGTGGTGCCGGTGCAGCTGATCGTGGACCACTCGCTGGCGGTGGAGGTGGATGGCACGCACCGCGATGCCTTCGCGCGCAACCGCGCCATCGAGGACCGCCGCAACGACGATCGCTTCCATTTCATCGAATGGACGCGCCACGCCTTCGAGAACATGGACGTGGTGCCGCCGGGCAATGGGATCATGCACCAGATCAACCTGGAGCGGATGTCGCCGGTGGTGGGCGTGCTGGACGGCATCGCCTATCCCGACACCTGCGTCGGCACCGATTCGCACACGCCGCATGTGGATGCGCTGGGCGTGATCGCGGTGGGCGTGGGTGGGCTTGAAGCCGAGAACGTGATGCTGGGGCGTGCCTCGTGGATGCGCCTGCCGGACATCGTCGGGGTGGAACTCACGGGCAAGCCGGGCGAAGGCATTACCGCCACCGACATCGTGCTGTCGCTCACCGCCTTCCTGCGCAAGGAGCGCGTGGTCGGCGCCTTCCTCGAATTCTTCGGCGAAGGCGCCTCGGCGCTCACCGTGGGCGACCGCGCCACGATTTCCAACATGGCGCCCGAGTACGGCGCGACCGCGGCGATGTTCTACATCGACCAGAACACCCTCGATTACCTGCGCCTGACCGGGCGCGGCGATGCGCAGGTCGCGCTGGTCGAAACCTATGCCAAGACCGCCGGCCTGTGGGCCGATGCGCTGGCCACCGCCGAATACGAACGCGTGCTGACGTTCGACCTGGCAAGCGTGGAACGCACGATGGCCGGGCCATCGAATCCGCACTCGAAGTTGCCGGTGGACGAATTGGCTGCGCGCGGCATTGCGGATGAGGCGAAGCTGGCTGTCGGCCACGCACAGCAAGCTAAAGGCCTGATGCCCGATGGCGCGGTGATCATCGCCGCCATCACCAGTTGCACCAACACGTCGAACCCGCGCAACGTGATCGCCGCCGGTCTGCTGGCGCGCAATGCCAACGCGAAGGGCTTGCTGCGCAAGCCGTGGGTCAAATCCTCGCTGGCGCCGGGTTCCAAGGCGGTGCAGTTGTATCTGGAGGAAGCCGGCCTGAAATCGGAGCTGGAACAGCTCGGCTTCGGCATCGTTGCCTTCGCCTGCACCACCTGCAACGGCATGAGCGGCGCGCTGGACCCGGCCATCCAGAAGGAGATCATCGAACGCGACCTCTACGCCACCGCCGTGCTTAGCGGCAACCGCAATTTCGATGGCCGCATCCATCCCTATGCGAAGCAGGCATTCCTGGCTTCGCCGCCACTGGTGGTGGCTTACGCGATTGCCGGCACCGTGCGCTTCGACATCGAAAAGGACGCGCTGGGCACCGATGCCCACGGCAATCCCGTCTACCTCAAGGACATCTGGCCAAGTGATGCGGAGATCGACGCGCTGGTGAAGCAGGCGGTGAAGCCCGAGCACTTCACCGCGGTCTACGACCCGATGTTCGACCGCAGCGGCAGCACGCGGCAGAAGGTGTCCCCGCTGTACGACTGGCGCGAGATGAGCACCTACATCCGCCGCCCGCCGTACTGGGAAGGCGCGCTGGCCAAGCCGCGTTCGCTCACCGGCCTGCGCCCGCTGGCGGTGCTGGGCGACAACATCACCACCGACCATCTCTCGCCTTCCAACGCCATCATGGGCGACAGCGCGGCCGGCGAATACCTGTTCAAGATGGCCGTGGCCGAAGAGGATTTCAATTCCTACGCCACCCACCGCGGCGACCACCTCACCGCGCAGCGCGCCACCTTCGCCAACCCGAAGCTGTTCAACGAGATGGTGCGCAACGAAGACGGTAGCGTGAGGCAGGGTTCGCTGGCCTGCGTGGAGCCGGAAGGCCAGGTGATGCGCATGTGGGAAGCCATTGAAACCTACATGCAGCGCGACCAGCCGCTGATCATCATCGCCGGTGCCGACTACGGCCAGGGCAGCTCGCGCGACTGGGCGGCGAAGGGCGTGCGCCTGGCCGGCGTGGAAGCCATCGTGGCGGAGGGCTTCGAGCGCATCCATCGCACCAACCTGATCGGCATGGGCGTGCTGCCGCTGGAGTTCATGCCGGGCGATACGCGCAAGACCTACGGCATCGACGGCACCGAGACCTTCGACGTGCGCGGGATCATCGCGGCGGGCGCGCGGCTGATGGTGCTGATGCGCCGCAGGAATGGCGAAACCGTGGAGATCCCGGTGACCTGCCGCCTGGACAGCGACGAAGATCTTTCGGTCTACGAAGCCGGTGGCGTGCTGCAGCGGTTCGCGCAGGATTTCCTCGAGGCCAGCCGGACCGCCTGAAGCCATGGCGACCCGCCCGCGCCTGTTCTTCGCGGCGATGCCATCGCCCGGCGCCGTCGCCGCGTGGCAGGCGCGGCTGGCCGAGGCCGGCGTGCTGGACCTGCTCGGGCGTCGGGTATTCGCGCCCGGCAACTGGCACCAGACGCTGTCGGGCCGCCACTTCGACCCCGACGCGGACGTGCGCCGCCGCCTGCTGCAGGCCGGTGACGCCATCGGGGCCGAAGCGTGCACCCTGCGCTTCAACCGGGTGGGCTGGAGCGGCCATCCCGAGGGCGGGCGCACGCATTGCACGCTGCTGTCGCAGGGGCGGCCGAAAGCGTTCGATTCACTCCTCGCGGCGACGCAGGCAGGCTTGGCGACGGTCGGCCTGGGCGATGGCGAAGGACACACCCCGCACGTGACCCTGAGCTACGACGCCGGCGACATCCACCCGACCCGGGGCATCGTGCCGATCGAATGGACCCTCGACACGCTGCTGCTGCTCGAAGGCCACGGACGGCCCTACCGCTATGACCTGCTGGCGCGCTGGCCACTCCGCACGCCGCCGGATCCGCGGCACCAGGTCGACCTGTTCGCGCCGGGCTGAACCGGCATCCCTTCTTCCATTACACACGGAGGCCTCCAGGCCATGCACAAGCCCCAACTCCGCATCCCGGCCACCTATATGCGCGGCGGCACCAGCAAGGGTGTGTTCTTCCGCCTGGAGGACCTGCCGGATTCCGCGCGTGCCCCCGGTCCGGCGCGCGATGCGCTGCTGATGCGGGTGATCGGCAGCCCCGATCCCTACGGCAAGCACACCGATGGCATGGGCGGCGCCACCTCCAGCACCAGCAAGGTGGTGATCATCGCGCGCTCGTCCCAGCCGGATCACGACGTCGACTATCTCTACGGCCAGGTGCCGCTCGACCAGCCCTTCATCGACTGGAGCGGCAACTGCGGCAACCTGTCGTCGGCAGTGGGGCCGTTCGCGATCGCCCAGGGCTTCATCGACCCGGCGCGTTTTTCCGGGGACGGTCTCTGCACCGTGCGCATCTGGCAGGCCAACATCGGCAAGTCCATCGTCGCCCACGTGCCGGTCACCGGCGGCCAGGTGCAGGAAACCGGCGATTTCGAGCTGGACGGCGTGACCTTTCCCGCGGCCGAGATCCAGCTCGAGTTCCTGGACCCGTCGGACGAAGGCGAGGACGGCGGCGCGATGTTCCCGACCGGCGCGCTGATCGAGGAACTCGACGTACCGGGCCACGGCAGCTTCCGCGCCACCCTGGTCAATGCGGGCGTGCCGATGGTGTTCGTCGATGCGGCCGCGCTCGGCTATGACGGCACCGAGCTGCAGGGCGCGATCAACGAGGACAAGGCGGCGCTGGCCCGGCTCGAAGCCATCCGCGCGCAGGCGGCGGTGCGCATGGGGCTGGTCGATGATGTGGCGAAAGCCGCGCAGCGCCCGCTGACGCCGAAAGTGGCCTTCGTGGCGCCGGCGCGGGATTACGTCTCTTCCAGCGGCGCGCCGGTGAAGGCGGGCGACATCGACCTCAACGTCCGCGCCATCTCGATGGGCAAGATGCACCACGCGATGATGGGCACCGCTTCGGTGGCCATCGCCTCGGCGGCGGCGGTACCCGGCACGCTGGTCAATGAGGCGGCGGGCGGCGGCACCCGCGACGTGGTGCGCTTCGGTCATCCCTCGGGGACATTGCGCGTCGGCGCCGCGGCCGAGCAGGCCGATGGCCAGTGGGTGGTCCGCAAGGCGGTGATGAGCCGCAGCGCCCGCGTGCTGATGGAAGGCGCGGTGCGGGTGCCGGATCCGCAGGATCCTTGATGCCGGCCGTCACCGGAAACGGAAAACCCCGCCGAGGCGGGGTTTTCGTTGTGCGATGCGATGAAGCGGCGGGCTTACATCAGTCCTTCGGCCTTCAGCGCCGCCTGCACGCCCGGATCGGCGGACATGCGCTGGTGGAAGGCGGCCAGATGGTCGAGGCCCGTGAGGTCGATCCCGAGCTTCTTCGCCCAGCCCATCGTCACATATAGATAAGGGTCGGCGAAGCTGCGGAAGCCGGCCAGCCACTCGCCGGTTTCGCCCAGTCGCTTGTCCGCGGTCTCGAAATGCTTGCGGACGCGCTTGGCCGCCAGCGCCTTGACCGTGTCGTAGTTCTCGGCGCCGGACATGAACAGGCCCGGCGCGAACAGGGGTAGGAAGGCCGGGTGCAGGTCGGAATTGCAGAAGGCCAGCCAGCGGGTCGCCTCGGCGCGCTGGCGCGGGCTGCCGTCACCGGCCAGGCCGGCCTCGGGGTAGCTGTCGGCGATATAGCCCATGATCGCCGCGTTCTGTGGCAGGACGAAGTCGCCATCGACCACCAGCGGCACCGAGCCGGCGGGGTTCAGCGCGAGGTAGGCGGGTTCCTTGATCTGCTGTGTGGTCACCACCTCGACCTCGAACGGCTGACCGGTCCACTGCAGGGCGATGTGGTCGGCGGTCGAACAGGCGCCGGGCTTCGAATAGAGCTTCATGGGGACTCCGGATAAGGGGACGCCCCCATGATGGGGATGGCGGCGCGAAAACCCCATGACGGGCCCGGCAACGCTGCGTTGCACGGTCCCCCCGTCGCCGATCAGCCGCGCTTGGCGCGCAGCGGCTGCACCTTCAGGAAGGTATGGTCGCCGATGGTCGCGACCTGATAGGCGTTGCGCCAGCTCGGGCTGGCGATGTCGTGCGCCATGAAGTGGCTGGCACCCGGCACGATTTCCTTGCGCTGGCCATCGGGCAGGGCCCAGTTGCGCTCGGATTCGATGGCGATGGTGACCGCCTGCGCCCAGGCCTCGGTGTTGCTGAGGCGCGTCTGCGGCGAGACCAGAGTCGGCGCGAACTGTTTGCGTGCGGTGACCACCTTGCACATCGAGTCGCCCCACAATCCGCTGTCCTCGCGGCGCAGCGCCACTTCGGCGACCGCCTGCTGGCCGCGCACCGACTGGTCCCGTGCCTCCAGGTAAAGCGTGGCCGACAGGCACAGGGAATCCGCGGCCTGCGGCGGAAGAATCGAGGCCAGCCAAAGTATCCAGGCAAGCTTCATCGTCGTACTCCTTGCTCGTTGCGTCGGGACACGACGGCTTCCGTATCCGGGAGCGGCGTTGCCTCGACATGGCGTCCGGGGAGGGCGGCGGCTCTATGGCGCACCTTGCTGCCCAAGGCGGAGGATCCGCCGGGTGCCGCTCAACCAAAGTGAATGGCGGCTTGGTGAAAGTGGGCGCACGGTACGAACGGAAGTCCTAACAGCAGCTGAATGCGCATTTACACTCTTTGGGCAGGTTTATGGTTGTGATTTCCCCGGTCGCCTGCATTGAAAATGCCCGCGTCCGGTTATTCCGTCCGGCAGGCTTTCAATCCACCGATTGAATAGCGCTTCTGCATTCACGCTAGAATCAAGGCGGACTTACCCGGATCCGTTCAAGTCATCTGGCGCACGTTTCCCGAGGCCCTTTCCGGCTGTTCGACCGCCAGCTGAACGCAAGGCTTGTCAAGGGAACTGTTATGCTATTGTTAACGCGGCTTTCACATGCGCGACCGTAGGCTTCAACCCGGTGACGTGCGGCTGGCCGTCATGACAAGAGATTCCGTTTCATCGTTTTACCTACCCGTTTGACCTTTGACCAAGGAGCTCAACATGAACAAGAAACTCCTCTGCGCCGCGTTGTTGTGCGGCATGGGCGTTGCACATTCTGCAGTCGCCCAGGAGTTTGACGACCGCTGGTACGTCTCCGCCTCGACCGGCGTGAACTTCCAGGACAACGACCGCGGCACCGAAGACGCCATCTTCGGCACGCTGGGCTTCGGCAAGTTCTGGACCCCGAACTGGTCGGTGGATCTGGAACTGAACTACCAGAACCCGGACAAGTCGGCCAACCCGAACCTGTGGTGGAGCCAGTACGGCGCTTCGGTTGATGCGCGTTACCACTTCCGCAATGCGGACCGCAAGTGGTGGCCGTACCTGCTGTTCGGTGTCGGCATGCAGCGTCACGAGGAAGAGTTCGCCGCTGCTTGTGGTCCCGCTTCTGGCTTCCCGATGCAGGCTTCCTGCCCGGCCCAGCACGAAGACAACAACGTTGCCGCCAAGCTGGGTGTCGGTCTGCAGGCTGACTTCGGTCGCGTCGACCTCCGCACCGAGCTGGCTGCCCGCGCCGATTTCGACGAAATCCAGGCCCGCCCGGCCAACGCGCAGGAAGACAAGTTCATCGACATGCTGGCTTCGGTCGGCCTGACCGTGGCCCTGGGCCCGGAGCCGATGGCCCCGGTCGCCCCGCCGCCGGCCACCCCGAACTGCGCCGACATGGACAGCGACGGTGACGGTGTCAACGACTGCAACGACAAGTGCCCGGGTTCGCAGGCTGGCCAGACCATCGGTCCGGACGGCTGCCCGGTTCCGGTGACCTTCGACCTGAAGGGCGTGAACTTCGACTTCGACAAGTCGACGCTGCGTCCGGACGCGATCGCCATCCTGAACGAAGGCATCGAGATCCTGAAGCGTTACCCCGACATCCGCGCTGAAGTGGCCGGTCACACCGACCTCTGCGGTTCCGATGCCTACAACCAGGCTCTGTCCGAGCGTCGCGCCCGCGCCGTGTACGACTACCTGACCTCGAACGGCATCGACGCTGGCCGCCTGTCGGGTCCGGTCGGCTACGGCGAGAGCCGTCCGCTGGAAAGCACCCCGCAGACGCTGCCGGGCTGCAAGAACGAGCGCAACCGTCGCACCGAGCTGAACGTCCAGAACTGATCTGGCGCACAGCGGCAAGACAAAGGAACCCGGCTTCGGCCGGGTTCCTTTTTTGAGCGTGATTCCGCGGCCATACAGCGAACCAAGATGACCGGTTTCGCGTCGTGCATGATGCGGGGTTTAAAGCGCCGGCTTTTTCGCCTACATTTCATGATGTCAGGCACGCATCCTCGCAGCCTGTTTCTGATTCGTTGAATGGAGCCCGTGATGTCCCGACGCCTGCTGATGCTTCCCCTCCTGCTTGTCGCCGGGTGGGCGAATGCACAATCGCCGAGCTGCGCCGGGGTGCCACGCGCGCTTCCGTCATCACCCAACGTACTGCCGTCGGTGTCGCAGGAACTTGCATCGCCATACTCCGATCTTGGCGCACCCACCGGCGTGCTGTCGCGCGCCTATGACCAGGCGATCTCGGCCGACCAGGTGTTGCTGAGGATGAAGATCGAGAGCTGCCACAGCTTCGCGAACGCCATTCCGGCGCCGCGGCCGGTGAATCCGAACGATCCCGCCGCCTACAAGCCGCAGACGCAGTGGGACAACACGCCGTGGCGCTTCGACATGACCCAGAACGGCAAGCGCATGACCGCCGACGAGTTCGATGCGTGGATGAAGGCCAAGGGCGTGCGCGTGGTCGGGCGCAAGGATCCCGTGCCGGCCGCGGGCACCACGGTGCCGCCTGCCACCGACGCCAAGCCGCCGCAGCAGCCGGTGACCACCCCGACGCCTCCGCCGACCAAGCCGTAAGCAGCGCGTTCGCTTATTCGTGAGCGACGCCGACGCACCGCGCAGGTTGGGACTTGCGCGGGTGCTGTCGAAGCGTGGGCTGTGTTCGCGCTCGGAAGCCGAGCGCAGGATCCGCGCAGGCAGGGTGACGGTCGGCGGGCGGGTCATCACCGATCCCGAATCCCCGAGCTGCGAGGACGAAGCCGGGATCCTGATCGATGGGCAGACGGTTGCTTCGCCGGACCGTCGTTACCTCGCGCTCAACAAACCGCGTGGCCTGGTCACCAGCGCGCGCGACGAGCATGCGCGTGACACCGTCTACCGCTGCTTCGACGGTAATGACCTCGGCTGGATCGCACCGGTGGGTCGCCTCGACAAGGCGAGTGAAGGCCTGCTGCTGTTCACGAACGACCCGCAATGGGCGGCGGCGATCACCGACCCCGCGACTGGACCCGCTAAGACTTATCACGTGCAGGTCGCTGGCCTGCCTGACGACGCCACGTTGCAACTGATGCGCGGGGGTGTCGAAGACGCGGGTGAACACCTCGCGGTGCTCGATGTGAGCCTGCTGCGTTGCGGGGAGCGCAACACCTGGCTGGAGATCGTGCTGGACGAAGGACGCAACCGGCAGATCCGCCGGATCCTGGCCGCGCTCGACTTCGAAGTGCTGCGCCTGGTGCGCGTGGCGATCGGCGGTGTGAGGCTGGGCGATCTGGCGAAGGGCGCGTGGCGCGAACTCGACACAGACGAATTCGAAAAGCTGCGTCACTGACCCTTCGCGACACGCAGGTGGACGACGCATCACACATCGTCCGGCAAGGCCTTCGGATTACTGGATGACGCCCAGCTCCTTGCCGATGCGGGTGAAGGCATCGATGCAGCGGTCCAGGTGCTCGCGGGTGTGCGCGGCGCTCATCTGCGTGCGGATGCGCGCCTGGCCCTTCAGCACCACCGGGAAGAAGAAACCGATCGCGTAGATGCCTTCTTCAAGCAGACGCGATGCGAACTTCTGTGCGAGCGGCGCGTCGTACAGCATCACCGGGCTGATCGGGTGCACGCCGGGCTTGATGTCGAAACCGCGCTTGCCCATCTCCTCGCGGAAGTAGGCGGTGTTGGCTGACAGCTGCTCGCGCAGTTCGCCGGCGGACGAGAGCATCTCGAACGCCTTGATGCCGGCAGCCACGACGTGCGGCGGCAGCGAGTTGGAGAAGAGATATGGGCGCGAGCGCTGGCGCAGCAGCTCGATCACTTCCTTCTTCGCGGTGGTGAAGCCGCCGAGGGCGCCGCCCATCGCCTTGCCGAGCGTGCCGGTGAAGATGTCGATCTTGTCCATCACGCCCTTGACCTCCGCGCTGCCGCGGCCGGTGGTGCCCAGGAAGCCGGTGGCATGGCATTCGTCGATGTGCACCAGCGCGCCGTACTGCTTCGCCAGCGCGGTGATCTCGTCCAGTGGGGCGATGAAGCCGTCCATCGAGAACACGCCGTCGGTGGTGATCATGAGGGTGCGGGCGCCGTCGGCCTTGGCCTGCTCCAGCTGCGCCTCCAGATCCGCCATGTCGCAGTTGGCGTAGCGGTAGCGCTTGGCCTTGCACAGGCGCACGCCGTCGATGATCGAGGCGTGGTTGAGCGCGTCGGAGATGATCGCGTCGTTCTCGTCCAGCAGCGGCTCGAACAGCCCGCCGTTGGCATCGAAGCAGGCGGCGTAGAGGATGGTGTCCTCGGTGCCGAAGAAATCGGCGATCGTCTTCTCCAACTGCTTGTGCAGGTCCTGCGTGCCGCAGATGAAGCGCACCGAGGCCATGCCGAAGCCATGCGTGTCGAGCGCTTCCTTGGCGGCGGCGATGATCTCCGGATGGTCGGCCAGGCCCAGGTAGTTGTTGGCGCAGAAGTTCAGCACCATGCGGCCGTCCTCCAGCGTGATTTCCGCCGACTGCGGGGACGCGATGATGCGTTCGGACTTGAACAGCCCGGCGTCGCGGATTTCATCGAGGGTGGAGGCGTAGCGGTCGGTGAGGGACATGAAGGCTCCGTGGGTTGTCGGGCGGCCGGCAGGGGATTCCGCCATGCGACACGCCGCTAGTACATCCATGCTGGCTCAGTGGCGGCCTCCATGCCGCCAACGGTCGCCTGTCGGAATCCCCTGCCGTCGCCCTCGCTTTTCGTCGCGATTTGGCGGTGGAGATCACAGGCGGATTGAAGGGATCAATTCCAGCTCAACACGACCTTGCCGGACTTGCCTGATTCCATCAGGTCGAAGCCCTTCTGGAACTCGTCGATCGGCAGCTGGTGCGTGAGCACCTTGCCCAGCGGGAAGCCGGAGAGCACCAGCTGCGTCATCTTGTACCAGGTCTCGTACATGCGGCGGCCGTAGATGCCCTGCAGCGTGAGGCCCTTGAAGATCACCTTGTCCCAGTCGATGCCGGCGCCGTTGGGCATGATGCCGAGCATCGCGATCTTGCCGCCGTGGTACATGCAGTCGAGCATGTCGCCGAAGGCGCGCGGGTTGCCGCTCATCTCCAGGCCCACATCGAAGCCCTCCATGTGCAGGTCGGCCATCACCGACTTGAGCGGCGTGTTGGCGACGTTGACCACGCGCGTCGCGCCCATGTCGGCGGCGAGCTTCAGGCGGTAGTCGTTGACGTCGGTGACCACCACGTTGCGCGCGCCGATGTGCTTGCAGATGCCCGCGGCGATGATGCCGATCGGGCCGGCTCCGGTGATCAGCACGTCCTCGCCGACCACGTCGAACTCCAGCGCGCAATGCGCGGCGTTGCCGTAGGGGTCGAAGAACGCGGCCAGCTCGCCCGGGATCTGGTCGGGGATCGGCCACAGGTTGGTGGCCGGCATCACGATGTATTCGGCGAAGGCGCCGTCGCGGTTCACCCCGATGCCCACTGTGTTCGGGCACAGGTGCTGCTTGCCGGCCCGGCAGTTGCGGCAGTGCCCGCAGACGATGTGGCCTTCCGCGGACACGCGCTGGCCGACCGAATACCCCGCCACGCCCGGGCCGATCGCGGCGATGCGCCCGACGAACTCGTGGCCGATCACCAGCCCCGGCTTGATGGTGCGCTGGCTCCACGCGTCCCACAGGTAGATGTGCAGGTCGGTGCCGCAGATCGCGGTCTTCTCCAGCTTGATCAGCACCTCGTTGGGGCCGGCGACCGGCACCGGCACCTCTTCCATCCAGATGCCTTTCGCGGCCTCGCGCTTCACCAGCGCCTTCATCGTCTGCTGCGTCATTGGGGGTCCGTTGTGCGGTGCAATAGCGCATTTTACCGCCTCAGCCGTGACCGCCTGCACATGCCCGACCGGCCGCGGCATTGATAATGGACCTTCGACCAGACGACAGGATGGGTGGAATGCGCAGGACGATGTGGGCGATGGCGGCAGGTGCCGCGCTGGTGGGCGGTGTAGGTTCGAACGGCGAGGCGCGCGCGGACGAGGGCATGTGGTTGCCGATGCAGCTGCCTGACATCGCCGCGAAGATGAAGGCCGCCGGCTACCGTGGCGAAGTCGCGAAGCTGGCCGATGTCACCCGTCCGCCGCTGGCCGCGGTGGTGAAGGTGGGCGGCGCGACCGGCGCCTTCGTGTCCGGGCAGGGCCTCATCGTCACCAACCACCACGTCGCCTTCGGGGTGATCCAGTACAACAGCTCGAAGGAACGCGACCTCATCGGCAACGGCATCGTCGCGCCCGGCATGGCGGGCGAACTGCCGGCCAACCCGGATTTCCGCGTGCTGGTGACGACCGGCTTCGACAGGATCACCGACCGTATCCTGAAGGAAGCGCGCGGCAAGACCGGGCGGGCGTACTACGACGCCGTGGAAGCCGCGGGCAAGGCCGAGGTGAAAGCCTGCGAAGCCGATCCGGCCTACCGCTGCAGCGTGGTCAACATGTACTACGGCACCGATTTCTACCTGGTCAAGCAGCTGGAGCTGAAGGACATCCGCCTCGTGTACGCGCCGCCGCGCGACATCGGCAACTACGGCGACGAGATCGACAATTTCATGTGGCCGCGCCACAGCGGCGACTTCACCTTCCTGCGCGCCTACGTGGGCAAGGACGGCAAGCCGGCCGCCTACAGCCCGGACAACGTGCCCTATGCGCCACCCGCGCACCTGCAGGTCAGTACGGCGGCGGTGAAGGACGGCGACTACGCGATGCTGGCCGGCTATCCCGGCATTACCTATCGCCACCGCAGTGCGTCGGAGTTCGCCAACCAGATCGACTGGCAGCTGCCTTCGCGCGTCGCGCTCTACGACAGCCTGCTGAAGGACATCGCTGCCAGCGCGCCCGAGGGCAGCGATGCCGCGGTGAAGTACGCCTCGCAGGTGCAGTCGTTCAAGAACACGCTCAAGCGCGCGCAGGGCGAATTGGAAGGCCTTAGGCGCAGCGATGCGGTGCGTGTGCGCCAAGCCGACGAAGCCGCGATGCTGGCCTGGCTCGACACGCAGTCCGATGCGAAGACGACCCGTGCCGACATCGACCGCATGCAGCAGCTGTTGGCAAAGGCGCAGGCCACGCGCGAGCGCGACCAGCTGTTCTCGGCGATGCGTGGCACTACCCAGCTGCTGAGCGCCGCGGTGACGCTGCAGCGCCTGGTCATCGAACGCGGCAAGCCGGATGCCGAACGCGAGTCCGGCTACCAGCAGCGCGACGAGGCACTGATCGAAGGCCGCCTCAAGCAGGTGCAGCGCCGTTACGCACCCGAGGTGGAGAAGGCGCTGCTCGCCGACCTGCTGAAGCGCTACTACGCACTGTCGAAGGACCAGCGCATCGCCGAGGTGGACGCCGCATTCGGCGTGGATGCCGCGGCCGCGGTGAAAGCGCTCGATGCGATGTACGCCGGCACCCGATTGGGCGACGAGGCCGGGCGCCTGGCATTGATGCGCAGCAGTGGCGACATCGCCGCGGATGCCGCGAATCTGGCCCAGACCGCCGACGCGGACCCCTTGCTCAAGGCCGCGGCCACGCTGATGCCGGCCATCCTGCGCATCGAGGACGAGGGCAAGACGCGTGACGGCGAACTGCTGCGCCTGCGCCCGGCCTACATGCGCGCGCTGATCGGCTACCGCGAATCGCAGGGCAAGGCGGTCTATCCGGATGCCAATTCCACGCTGCGGGTGAGCTTCGGGCGCGTCGAGTCGCTGGCACCGCGCGATGCGGTGACGTACACGCCGGTCACCACGGTCGCCGGCATCGTGCAGAAGCACACCGGCGTCGATCCGTTCAATGCGCCGGAAGCGCTGCGTACGGCCATCGCCAAGGGTGACTTCGGCAACACCGCCGATCCGCTGTTGAAGACGCAGACGGTCAACTTCCTGACCAACCTCGACACTACCGGCGGCAATTCCGGCTCGCCGGTGATGGACCGTGACGGCAAGCTGATCGGCATCAACTTCGACAGCAACTGGGAGTCGGTGAGCGCCAGCTGGATGTTCGACCCGCGCTACAAGCGTGCCGTGCACGTGGATGCGCGCTACATGCGCTGGTTGATGGACAAGGTCTATCCGGCGCATTGGCTGCTGGATGAAATGAAGTTGCCGCGCCGCTGAACGACGCGGCTGAACACGGCCGCCATGACCTTTGTCACACGGGTCATGGTGGATGGGCGGGCTAGACTCGACGGGTTCACAACAAGGGAATCGCGATGCGTATGAAGATGCTGGCCACGGCGATCGCCGTGGCATCGATGGGGGCAGCGGTGTCGGCGCAGGCCGGCGAGGGCATGTGGGTGCCGCAGCAGCTGCCGGAGATTTCCAAGTCGCTGAAGAAGGCCGGGCTCAAGCTCGACCCGAAGCAGCTGGCGAACCTCACCGGCGATCCGCTGGGCGCGGTGGTGTCGCTGGGCGGCTGCACGGCGAGCTTCGTGTCGCCGCAGGGCCTGGTGGTGACCAACCACCACTGCGCGTACGGCGCGATCCAGCTCAATTCCACGCCGGAGCGCAACCTCATCGCCGACGGTTTCAACGCGGCCAAGCCCGGTGACGAGCTGTCCGCCGGTCCCAACGCGCGCATCTACGTGCTCGACGAGATCACCGATGTCACTACGCAGGTCCGGCAGGCCATCGCCGGCGCCGCATCGCCCATCGACCGCACCAAGGCGGTGGAGAACCTCGAGAAGCAGCTGATTTCGCAGTGCGAGGCGGGCGGTGGCTACCGCTGCCGCCTGTACAGCTTCTTCGGTGGCAACACCTATCGCCTGTTCAAGAACATCGAGATCAAGGACGTGCGCCTGGTCTACGCGCCGCCCTCGTCCATCGGCAATTACGGCGGCGAGATCGACAACTGGATGTGGCCGCGCCACACCGGCGATTTCTCCTTCTACCGCGCCTACGTGGGCAAGGACGGCAAGCCGGCCGCGTTCAGCCAGGACAACGTGCCGTTCCAGCCGAAGCACTGGCTGAAGATCGCCGACAAGCCGCTGGGCGTGGGTGATTTCGTGATGGTGGCGGGCTACCCCGGCAGCACCAGCCGTTACGCGCTGGCCGACGAGTTCGACAACACCTCGAACTGGGCCTACCCGACGATCGCCGCGCACTACAAGAAGCTGGTGGCGATGGTCGATGCGGCAGGCGCCAGGAACAAGGACATCGAGGTCAAGTACGCCAGCACCGTGCGTGGCTGGGAAAACGTGCTGAAGAACTACGACGGCCAGCTGGAAGGCTTCAAGCGCATCGGCGCCGCCGATACCAAGAACCGCGAGGAAGCGGCGGTGCTGGCGTGGCTGCGCAAGCAGGGCAAGAAGGGCGAGGCCGCGCTGGCCGCGCACGACCAACTGCTCAAGCTCAATGCGGAAGCCCGCACCACCCGCGAACGCGACCTGGTGATGCGCCAGACCGGCGGCGCCTTGGGCAATACCGCGGCCACGCTCTACCGCACGGCCATCGAGCGCGCCAAGCCCGATGCCGAGCGCGAGTCCGGCTACCAGCAGCGTGACTACGCCGGCATCGAAGGCAGCCTGAAGCAGATGGAGCGCCGCTACGAGGCGTCGATGGACCGCCAGCTGCAGCGTTACTGGCTGATGGAATACCTGAAGCTGCCGGCCGCGCAGCGCGTCGCCGCCATCGACACCTGGCTGGGTGGCAACGATGCCGCGGCGGTGGATCGTGCGCTCGACCGCATGGGCAAGAGCGAGCTGAAGAACGCCGACGCGCGCATGAAGTGGTTCTCCGCCGACAAGGCCGCGTTCGAGAAGAGCAAGGACCCGGCGATCCAGTACGCGGTCGCGGTGATGCCGACCCTCATGAAGCTGGAGGAAGAGGGCAAGGCCCGCGCCGGCGAAGTGCTGGTCGCGCGCCCGGCCTACCTGCAGGCGGTGATGGACTACCGCAAGTCGAAGGGCGAGGCGGTCTATCCGGATGCCAACTCCTCGCTGCGCATCACCTTCGGCAACGTGACCGGCTACACCAAGACCGACGGCAGCAAGCAAGTGCCGTTCACGCGTCTGGAGGAAGTCGCCGCCAAGGCCACCGGCCAGGAGCCCTTCGCCGCGCCGCAGGCCCTGCTGGATGCGATCAAGGCCAAGCGTTACGGCGGGCTGGAAGACAAGCGCCTCGGCACGGTGCCGGTGAACTTCCTTTCCGACCTCGACATCACCGGCGGCAACTCCGGTTCGCCGGTGCTCGATGGCTACGGCAAGCTGGTCGGCCTGGCCTTCGACGGCAACTGGGAGTCGGTCAGCTCCAACTGGGTGTTCGATCCGAAGATGACCCGCATGATCTCGCTCGACGAGCGCTACATGCGCTGGATCATGCAGGAGGTCTACCCGGCGCCGCAGCTGCTGCAGGAAATGGGCGTGCCGGCCAAGCGCTGATCCACCCCGCAGGCGATGGATGAAGAGGCCGGCCCGTCCGGCCTCTTTCCTTTTGAAGGCTGCGCGGGGCGGGTGCTACGCTGCGCGCCCACCCGCAGAACCCCGTCGAACGATGCGCATCCTGCTTGCCCGCCATGGTGAAACACCCTGGAACGCCGAAGGCCGCTACCAGGGGCAGGCGGACATTCCGCTCTCGCCGGTCGGCGAAGCGCAGGCGCGTGCGCTGGGCGAACGCTTGCGCGAGGTGCGGATCGATCGCGCCGTCGCATCGCCCCTGGGTCGCGCGCGCCGTACCGCGGAGCTGGCCTTGGGCGAAACGCGTGCGCCGATGCTCGCGCTGGATGCCGGGCTGGCCGAGATCGCCCACGGCGAGTGGGAAGGCCTGCTGGCCAGCGAGATCCACGCCCGCGATGGCGAACGCATGCAGGCCTGGCGCGATGCGCCGCATACCGTGCTGATGCCGGGCGGCGAATCGCTGCAGCAGGTGCTCGACCGGGCGTGGCCGGCGTTCGCGCGTGCGTGCGAGGGATTGGGCGATGACGCCACGTTGCTGGTCGTCGCCCACGACGCGGTCAACCGTGCGCTGCTCTGCCGCGTGCTGGGGATGCCGCTGGCGAATTTCTGGCGCTTCCGCCAGGCACCGACCACGCTCAACCTGTTGGAAGGCGTGGATACTGATCGCCTCGACGTGGTCCGGCTCAACGACTGCACGCACCACACCGCGCTGTTCGGCGAAGCGGTGCATCGGGCGCTGTGATGGCGGAGGACACCCTGAACCCGACGACGCTCGACGGCTGGCTGGCGAAGCTGGAAACCCGGCATCCCAAGGCCATCGACCTCGGGCTTGAGCGCGTGCGCGAGGTGGCGCTGCGGATGGGCCTCGACCGGCCGGCGCGGCAGGTGATCAGCGTGGCCGGCACGAACGGCAAGGGCTCGACCGTCGCCTTCATCGACAGCATCGCGCGTGCGGCCGGCTGGAAAGTCGGCGCGTACACCTCGCCGCACCTGCTGCGTTACAACGAGCGCGTGCGCATCGACGGCGTGGAGGCGGGCGATGACGACCTGATCGCCGCCTTCGATGCGGTGGAAGCGGCGCGCGGTGACACTTCGCTGACCTATTTCGAAGCCGGCACGCTGGCCGCGCTGTGGCTGTTCGAACGCGCGGATCTCGATCTCGCGGTGCTGGAAGTCGGGCTGGGCGGCCGGCTGGACGCGGTCAACATCGTCCATGCCGACTGCGCGGTCATCACCACCATCGACCTCGACCACCAGGACTGGCTGGGCGACGACGTCGAGAAGATCGGTTTCGAGAAGGCCGGCATCGCGCGGGCATGGAAGCCGCTGGTGCTGGGCGATGACGACCCGCCTGCCAGCGTGCTGCGGCATGCGTATGCCATCGGCGCGTCGAGCTGGCGCATCGCCAACGATTTCTTCGCCGAGCCGCTGGACGCCATGCATTGGCGATGGCGCGAAGTCGGTTTCGAGATGACGTTGCCGGTGCCGGTGTTGTCGGCCCCGGTGCAGCTGCGCAATGCCGCCTGTGCCATCGCGGCGCTGCGGGCGATCGGTTTCGAGGCCTCACCCGAGGTGTTCGCGGCGGGCGTCGCCACGGCGCGGATCGATGCACGGCTACAGCGGATCGAACGCGACGGCATCGACATCCTCATCGACGTCGGCCACAACCCGCAGGCGGCACGTGCCTTGGCGCACGCGTTGCGCACGACGCCCGTGCAAGGCCGTACGCTGGCCGTCTACGCGGCCCTGGGTGACAAGGATGCGGCGGGCGTGGCCGAAGCGCTGCGCGACGGCGTGGATGCCTGGTATCTCGCCGGCACGCTGGGGGCCGGTGCACGCGGTATCGAAGCGGGTGAACTGGCCAAGCGGGTGCCGGCGGACCTGCCCGCGTCCGCCGTCCTCGATACCGTGGATGACGCGCTCGATGCCGCCCTGCGCGAGGCACGACGTGGCGACCGCGTCCTGGTCTTCGGGGGCTTCCACGTGGCGGAACAGGCGCTGAAGCAGCTCGCCGCGGGCGGGGCGGGCGAGGGGGGCGGGCTATAATCACGGTCCCCCAAGCGTCGCGCGCCTCCTGATGGATCGAGCCCTCAAACAGCGTCTGATCGGCGCCGCCGTGCTGGTGGCCATCGCGGTCATCTTCCTCCCCATGCTGGTCAAGGGCCCCGCGCCGGTCAGCGGTGCCGCCGATGTTTCGCTGGAGGTGCCGGCAGCGCCGAAGGACGGCTTCGAGACCCGCGACCTGCCGCTGGGCGCGCCCGGCCAGGTGCCGGCAGGCGGTGTGGCCGGCATGACCGAAACCCCGGCGACGGGCGCATCGCAGCCCGCATCGACCCTCGAACCCGCCTCGACCCCGGCTACCGCCGCCGGCGACTACGCCGTCAATTTCGGTCACTACGGCACTTCCGCCGATGCCGACCGCATGGTTGCCGCGCTCGGCCAGTCGCAGCTGCAGGCCTATGCCGAGCCCTCCACGCTCAACGGCCGCAGCGCCTGGCGCGTGCGCCTCGGTCCCTACGCCAGCCGCGCCGAGGCCGAGGCCGCGCGCCTGCGTGCATTGCACGTCACCGACAAGGTCAATGCCAGCGTGGTGGCGCTGAATGCCGATGTCGCGTCGGCCAGCATCTCCGCTGCCACGCCGCCCGCTGCCGTCACCACCGCGCCGCTGCCGCCGGCCCCGCGCACGAACGAGATCGCCGTCGCGCCCGCGCCGAAGCCGGTGGCAGTAGCCGACGCGAAGCCCGCGCCGACGCCGGCCAAGCCGGTCCAGCCCGAGCCGAAGGCCTCCGCCGCGCCCAAGCCCGCGACACCGGTCGCCACCACCGCGAAGCAGGAGCCCAAGCCGGTTGCCAAGCCCGTTGAAGCGGTGCCCAAGCCCGCACCCAAGCCCGCCGCGTCCAACGTCGGTTTCGCGGTGCAGCTGGGCGCGTTCGCCGACCCGGCCGCCGCCAATGCCCTGCGCGACAAGGCGCGTGCCGCCGGCCTGTCCGCCTTCACCGAGACCATCAAGACCGCCGAAGGGCCGCGCACGCGCGTGCGCATCGGCCCGGTCGCCGACCGCGCCGACGCCGAAAAGCTGCGCGCACAGGCGCAGAGCAAGTTGGGCGTCGGTGGCATGGTGCGCCCGCATCCCTGAGCAACATCCGCTTCCACCTTTCACCCCGGAGTTCCCATGTGCGGCATCGTCGGCATCGTCAGCCACACCGAAGTGGCCGCGCGCCTCTATGACGGCCTGACCGTCCTGCAGCACCGCGGCCAGGACGCCGCCGGCATCGCCACCAGCAACGGCCGGCAGCTGCGCGTGGAGAAGGGCAACGGGCTGGTCAGCGACGTGTTCGACGCGGGGATGATGTCGCAGCTGCAGGGCCATATCGGCATCGCGCATTGCCGCTATCCCACCGCCGGCAGCGAAGGCAGCGACGAGGCCCAGCCGTTCTACGTCAACTCGCCGTATGGCATCGCGCTGGCGCACAACGGCAACCTGATCAATACCGAAGAACTGCGCCGCGAGGTCTTCGAGCAGGATCGCCGCAGCGTCAACACGCAGTCGGATTCGGAAGTGCTGCTCAACGTGTTCGCGCACGAACTGGCCAACCAGCATGCGCTGAATCCGGAGGCCGCGTTCGCCGCGGTCGAAGGCGTGATGCGGCGCGCACAGGGCGGCTACGCGGTGATCTGCATGGTGATGGGGCTGGGCCTGGTCGCCTTCCGCGATCCCAACGCGATCCGCCCGCTGGTGATCGGCCGCCGCGCCACGCCGCAGGGCGACGAATACGCGCTGGCCTCGGAGTCGGTCGCGCTCGACCTGCTGGGTTTCGAGCGCCTGCGCGATGTCGCGCCGGGCGAGGCCATCGTCGTCACCAACGAGGGCGTGCTGCACCATCGCATCTGCGCCGCCGAGGTGTTGCCGCGGCCGTGCGTGTTCGAGTACGTCTACTTCGCGCGCCCCGATTCGATGATGGACAACATCTCGGTGCACAAGGCGCGGATGCGGATGGGCGTGGCGCTGGGTGAGAAGATCCTGCGCGAGCGACCCGACCACGACATCGACGTGGTGATCCCGATCCCCGACACCAGCCGCGACGCCGCGCTGGAGATCGCCAACGTGCTGGGCGTGAAATACCGCGAGGGCTTCATCAAGAACCGCTACGTCGGCCGCACCTTCATCATGCCGGGGCAGGGCGAGCGCGCGAAGTCGGTGCGCCGCAAGTTGAACCCGATCCCGCTGGAATTCCGCAACCGGGTGGTGCTGCTGGTCGATGACTCCATCGTGCGCGGCACCACCAGCCAGCAGATCGTGCAGATGGCGCGCGATGCCGGCGCCAAGAAGGTCTATCTCGCCTCCGCCGCGCCGCCGGTGCGCTATCCCAACATCTACGGCATCGACATGCCGACGCCGCAGGAACTCATCGCCCATGACCGCGACGAGCGCGAGATCGAGCGGCTGATCGGCTGCGACTGGCTGGTCTACCAGGACCTCTCCGATCTGGAGGACGCCGTGGCCGGGCCGAAGCATCCGGGCATGAAGTTCGACACCTCGTGCTTCTCCGGCGAATACGTCACCGGCGTCGGCGCGGGTTATTTCGAACAGTTGCAGGCGCAGCGCTCGGACGAAGCGAAGGCCAAGCGCCGCGCGTGAGCCGGGGCTGCCTGACGTTGCAAGTCGCCCCCTTTCCGTTGCCCTATGGTGCGTCCGTGCTGGATGCGGCGCGGAGGGTGCTCGACTGCGGCGACATCGATCGCAAGCCGGGCCTTGCGCGGGCGATGGCGCAGGGTTTCCTTTCCGGCCAACTGGTCATCCCCGCCGATGCATCGCCGCCTTCGGAGACGTGCGACTGCGCGCGCCCCGCATCGCCCAAGCTGGTGTATCCGCGCGACCTGCCGCGCCGCGGCTTCGGCAGCGACGAGGGCCGGGCCGCTTTCATCCATGCCGTCGCCCACATCGAATTCAATGCCATCGACCTCGCCTGCGACGCGGTCTGGCGTTTCCGCGGCATGCCCGACGCGTTCTATGCCGATTGGGTACAGGTGGCCGATGACGAGGCGCGTCACTTCGACATGCTGCGCGGGCGACTGCAGGCGTTCGGCCGCGACTACGGCGATTTCGACGCGCACAACGGGCTGTGGGAAATGGCCGTCAAGACCGCGCACGATGGCTTGGCGCGGATGGCGCTGGTGCCGCGCGTGCTGGAAGCGCGCGGACTGGACGTGACGCCGGGCATGATCGACAAACTGCGCGCGCTGGGGGATGACGAAACCGCCGGCATCCTCGACGTGATCCTGCGCGAGGAGATCGCGCATGTCGCCGCGGGTTCGCGCTGGTACCGCTGGTTCTGCGAACGACGGGGCATCGAACCGCGTACGCGTTTCCGCGAACTGTTGCGCGAATACGCCGGTGGCGTGCTGCACGGGCCGTTCAACCTGGAAGCGCGGCTGATGGCCGGCTTCGACGAAGAGGAAGTGGCGGGCCTGCAGTCACTCGCCGACTGAAAGCACGGTCGGAGCGCCATCGCCGTATCGAACGTGAACGCGGGTCGCGCCCGCCACCGGCGCGATGCGCCGTTCCGTTAGATTCCTGTTTCCATCCCCCGGAGCTGTCCCATGCAGAAACTGTCACCCGCGTTCTCCGTGCTCGCCGCCGCGATGATGCTCTCGCTCGCCGCGTGCAAGCCTGCCGATCCGGCCGCCACAACGAGCGCGCCGGCCACCGACGCCACGCCGGCCGCCGCGCCGGAAGCACCCGCCGCGAAGCTTGAGGCGATGCGCGCCTTCGGCAACGAACCGTTCTGGGAGATGATCGACAAGGGCGACGGCACGCTGTCATTCAGCACGCCCGACAAGCCCGATGGCGAAAGTTTCACCGCCGAACGCAGCGATGATGCGACCGGCATCCACTACACCGGTCCGGGCGTGAGGCTCGACATCGCCAGGCAGGATTGCAGCGACGGCATGTCCGACGCCACCCATGGATTCACCGCGACCATGACGCTGAAGGGCACGGTCTACAAGGGCTGCGCGGCCGAGGCCAGTGCGGTGATGCCTGCCGAGGACGGCGGCCCGGTCGAGCAAACGGCCGCCGCCGTCGCAGCCGGCGAACAGGGCCCGGTCACCCGCTTCAGCGCCAACGGCTTCTCGCCGGCGTGGCGCGCCGAAGTGGATGGCAACACGGTCAAGCTCGATGTCCCGGATCACAAGCGCGTCGATCCGGGTTTCACCACCGTGTCGGCCGAGCGTTCGGCCTATTCGAAGGGCGTGGAGTTCTCCGGCAAGGATGGCGGTGCGGACTTCACGCTGACCATCGATGGCCGCGCGCGCTGCAACAAGGCCGGCGATGCGAACGGCAAGATGGATCGTGAATTCAGCGCCACCCTTCAATACGGCAAGACCACCTACAAGGGCTGCGCCGACGCGGTGAAGTGACTGCGTCGCTTCAATCCGGCAACGCGAAGGCCTGCAGATGCAGGCCTTCTTCATTGGCGCGCAGGTAACGCGCCGGGCCGCCGTACCAGTCGCCCAGCACGATGCGCTCGCGGCCCGCGCCTTGGTCGTGCACGGCCGGCCGATGCGTGTGGCCGTGGATGATGCGGCGGACGCCGTAACGCTCGAACGCGGCATCGACCGCGGCCGGGGTGACATCGGTGACGGTCTCGGCGGTACCGGCCAGCTGCAGTTCGCCGTACCGCGCCTTGCTGGCTTCGCGCGCCTGCTGCGCGAAGGCCAGGCGGGCGGCCAGCGGTTGGGCCAGGAACTGCGCGCGCCACTGCGGGTGACGCGTCATCGCGCGGAACTGCTGGTAGCCGGCATCGCTGGTGCAATAGAGGTCGCCATGGCCGATCAGCACCGGCTCGCCGTCGAGCACGATCACCGCCGGGTCGGGCAGCAGGCGCATCCGGCAGCGTGCGGCGTAGTCCTGGCCGAGCAGGAAGTCGCGGTTGCCATGGACGAAGTCGATCCGCGTCCCTTGCGATGCCAGCAAAGACAGCGCTTCGGCGGTACGCGCGCCGGTATCGGACGGATCGTCATCGCCCACCCATGCTTCGAACAGGTCGCCGAGGATGTAGAGCGCGTCCGCGCCACGGGCTTCCTCGCTAAGGAAGCGGACGAAGGCGTCGGTGGTCTCCGGACGCGCATCTTCCAGATGCAGGTCGGCGATGAAGAGGGTGGTCATGCCGCCATTCTAGGGCCGCGACGGGATGCGCCGGCCCCTGCACTAAAATGGCCCTTTTCCACGACCGTGCCCGTCATGACCGTCCGCACCCGCTTCGCCCCCAGTCCCACCGGTTACCTGCACATCGGCGGCGCGCGCACCGCGCTCTATTGCTGGCTGGCGGCGCGTCGCGCGGGCGGGCAGTTCGTGCTGCGCATCGAGGACACCGACCGCGAGCGCAGCACCCAGGCCGCCATCGACGCGATCCTGGAGGCGATGGACTGGCTTGGCCTGGGCTATGACGAAGGACCGATCTACCAGACCCATCGCCTCGACCGCTACCGCGAGGTGGCCGAGCAGCTGGTCGCCGAGGGCAAGGCCTACTACGCTTACGAGAGCCGCGAGGAACTGGATGCGATGCGCGAAGCGGCGATGGCGGAAGGCGGCAAGCCGCGCTACCGCGGCAAGTACCGCGACGAGAACGCCGGCTGGCGCGACGATCCCAACCGCGTGATCCGCTTCCGCAACCCGGACGAAGGCAGCGTGGTCTTCGACGACCTGGTGAAGGGCCGCATCGAGTGGCAGAACAGCGAGCTGGACGACCTGGTGATCTTCCGCCCGGACGGTTACGCCACCTACAACTTCGCGGTGGTGGTGGACGACATCGACATGGAAATCAGCCATGTGGTGCGCGGCGACGACCACGTCAACAACACGCCGCGCCAGATCAACCTCTACCACGCGCTCGGCAAGCAGCCGCCGCTGTTCGCGCACCTGCCGATGATCCTGGACGAGCAGGGCGCCAAGCTGAGCAAGCGCACCGGCGCGGCGGACGTCATGCAGTACCGCGATGCCGGCTACCTGCCGCACGCGCTGCTCAACTACCTGGTGCGGCTCGGCTGGTCGCATGGCGACCAGGAGATCTTCTCGATCCCCGAGATGACCGCGCTGTTCGACCTGAAGGACGTCAACGCCAAGGCTTCGCGGCTGGATTCGGCCAAGCTCGGCTGGCTCAACCAGCAATACCTGAAGAACGACGCGCCGGAGGATGTGGCCAAGCACCTGATGTGGCATCTGCAGCAGGCCGGCTATGACCTGGCGCATGGCCCGGCGCCCGCCGACATCGTCATCGCCCTGCGCGATCGCGTGCAGACGCTGAAGGAGATGGCGGAGAAGGCGGCGGTGTGGTTCGTGCCGCTGGAGACGTATGACGATGCGGCCGTGGCCAAGCACCTGACCGAAGCCGCGCGCGCGCCGCTAGCCGATGCCCGCGAGCGGCTGGCCGCGTTGCCGGCGTGGAATGCCGACGCCATCGGCGGGGCGCTGAAGGCGACGGTGGAGGCGCTCGGCATCGGCATGGGCAAGCTGGCGCAGCCGATGCGCGTGGCGATCACCGGCACCCAGGTCAGCCCGGACATCTCGCATACCGTCCATCTGGCCGGCCGCGACGAGGCACTGAAGCGCATCGATGCCGCGCTGGCGAAAATCCCGGTGGCTTGAGCCCGCCGCGTCACGCCCCCATCATCAAGGCATGAGCGGCCACATCCACCACTGCACCGCGCCGGACCATCACGTCGATGACGCGGCGGCCTTCGTCGCGGCGGTGGAGCGGGCCTGCGGCGAACGCGGCCTGCGGCTCACGCCGATCCGTGCGCACGTGCTGCAGCTGATCGCCGATGCCGGCCAGCCGATCAAGGCCTACGACCTGCTTGACCGCGTGCGCAACGGCAATGGCCCCGGTGCCGCCGCGCCGCCCACCGTCTACCGCGCGCTCGACTTCCTGATGGCCAACGGCTTCGTGCACAAGCTGGAGTCGGTCAACGCCTTCGTCGCTTGCCACCATCCCAATGCCGCGCAGCACTCGGTGCCCTTCCTCATCTGCAACCGCTGTCATTCCGCGGTGGAGCTCGAGGATGAAGGCGTCGTCGCCGCACTCGATGCCCGCGCGCGCGAACTCGGTTTCCTGCCGCAGGCGCAGACGCTGGAAGTCCACGGCCTCTGCGCGCGCTGCGCCGGCTGATTCATTCGCAAAAAGAAGGGCCGCATGGGCGGCGCGAAGCGGGGGAGGAGGGCGCGGCCTGGATCCGCCGCGCCGTGATCGTCAGAAATAGAAGCGCACGCCGCCGACGAAGTCGCGCCCGGCCAGCGGCGCGACATCCTTGAGGAACGAGGTGTGCGGGCGCGCTTCCGCGTCAAGCAGGTTGTGGCCGTCCACGAACACTTCCCAGCCATTGCCGGCAGCGGTGTCGCCGTGCCAGGCGAAATGCGCGTCGACCAGCGTGTAGCCCGGGGTTGCGCTCTCGCCCAACGCGGTGCGGGTCTGCTTCAGGGTGCGGATGGCGCCGAGTGACGCGCGCCAAGCATCGGCTTCCCAGCGCAGCTCGCCACCGATGCGATCAGGCGCGATGCGGGGCAGGTGGCCGTCCTGCGCCAGTTCACCGACGCGGCGGTGCGTGTGGTCGCCATGCACGATGCGCAGGTCGGCGGCCCGCATGCCATCGCCGGCCAGCTGGCCGCGCACCGCATCGCCGAACAGCCGGATGTCGAGATGGCCGGCGTCGCTGTCGAACGCGGTGAACGTGCCTTCCAGTTCCAACCCGTGGAAGCGCGCGTCGGTCTGGGTCCAGGCCTGCACCGGGGTGCCGCCATCGGTGACCGCCACGAAGGCGCCGTCGGCGTCGCGCTTCAGCAAGGGCGCGAGATACAGGTAGTCGTTGTAATGCACGGCATAGAGGGTGGCGCCCAGCTTGAGGCGACCGGTCTGCCAGCCCGCGCCCAGTTCGACGCGGTTGGCAGTCTCCGGCCGCAGCCGGTCATTGCCCACCTCGATGTTGCCGGTGGCGACATGGTGGCCGTTCGAGAACAACTCTTCGGCGCCCGGTGCGCGCTGCGCGCGGTCAACGCCGAGCCGCAGGTGCAGGGCATCGTCGACATCCCAACGCAATGCACCGGACAGGTGGTTGGTGGAGAAGTCGCGTTCGGTCTGGCGCGCGGGCAGCAGCGGTTGCGGCGTGCTGTCGATGCGGGTGCGGTCGTGGCGCGCGCCCAGTTCCAGCTTCACCGCGCCGAAATCGCGCTGGCCCAGCCAGAACACGCCGAAGTCACGGCCCTGCGTCGGCGGCACGAAGGCCTCGTCGCCGACCGCGTTGAAATCGCGCGTGGACGCCTGCAGCCCGAACGCGCCGTTCCAGCCCGCGAAGGGGCGATGCACCAGCTCCAGCCGGCCTTCGTTGCTGCGGTTGTCGAACACCGTGCCGACCGCCGCGCCTTCGAATTCGGTGTGCGTGTAGTAGGTGCGCGCTAGCTTGAAGCGCAGGGTCTGGAAGATGCCGAGATCGTTCATGCCGCCGTGCAGCTCGTGCCGGCGCTGCGCCAGGCCGATGTGGACGCCGGCGCCCTCTTCTTCGTGCGCGTCGGGGTCGGGCGTGCCGTGGCCGTGGTCGTGGCCTTCGTGGCGGTGGCCGGGCACGCCGTAGGTGGTTTCGAACAGGCTGCTGCTGATGCCGAGGTGGCCGCGCTCGCCGACCCAGGTCACGCCCAGCGCGCCGCTGCGGGTGCTGACCGCGCTGTTGGGCAGGGTGCCGCGACTGGCGGGATCGGGCGTCTCGCCTTCGGCGGCGAGTTGAGCGGCGCTTTCGGCATAACCGGGGATGCGGATGTCGCCGCTGTCGCGCATCAGGCCGTCGGCGTGGAAGACCAGGCCGCTGCCGCTGGCGTGGGTGCTGCCGTCGACGCGGAACATCCCGGTGCGCTCGCGGTCCACGCTGCCGGCGCGCAGCTCGACGCGTCCGCTGAACGGATCCGCCTTGAGCGCGTCGGGCGTGCGGCCGTCGATCATGTTGACCGCGCCGCCGATCGCGCCGCTGCCGTAGAGCAGGGTGGCCGGGCCCTTCATCACCTCGATCTGGTCGGCGAGGAAGGGTTCGACGCTGACCGCGTGGTCGGCGCTGAGCGTGGAGACGTCGCCGCTGCCCATGCCGTCGCTGGTGATCTGCACGCGTGCGCCATCGAGCCCGCGGATGATCGGCCGGCCCACGCCCGGCCCGAACGAGGAACTCTGGATGCTCGGTGTGCGCTCCAGCGTGCGGCCGAGCGTGGTGCTCTTGTCCTCGTCCAGCTTCTCGCCGGCCAGCACGTTGACCGGGCGGACCAGTTCGTCGGCCGTCTGGCGCAGGGGCGAGGCCTTCACCACCACGCGGTCGAGTTGGTGTGGATCCTGGCGATGCGGGTCCGTCGCCTGCTGGGCGAACGCGGCGGGCGCGGCCAATGCAAGGGCGAGCGCCAGGCTCAAGGGGTGGCGGAGGGGGCGGGAAATGTGAAGGCTGGGGGACATGTCTGGAGTAAAGTGAGCGTTCGAAGGATCTTTACGTTATATTATTTCAATCCGATGCGCGATAGGTCCAAAGTCATGTCCAGCCCGGCTCCCCGCCTTCAACGTGCCGATCGCGTCGGTTTCGCGGCCTCGATGCTGTGCGCCATCCACTGCGCGGCGATGCCGCTGGTGCTGGCCTTCCTGCCGACGCTCGGCCTGGGGGCGGGCGGCTGGATCGACATCGACCAGGGCATCGTCGTCTTCGCCACGCTGCTGGCGGCCACCACGCTGACGCTGGGCTGGCGCCGGCATCGCGCCTACCACGCCTGGGGCCTGCTGCTGCCAGCGCTGGGGCTGCTCTGGTTCGCCACTTTCGGGCCGTTCCATTCCCACGCCGGGGATGCCCATGCCTGGCTGCATGCCGGGATGATGGTGGCCGGGGGCCTGCTTCTGGCGGCGGCGCACCTGACCAACATGCGGCTGACCCATCGCGCCGGGCAGGATCGCGCCTGATTCTGCTAAACTGGACGTTTCCCCGCATGCCGTGGTTTCCCGCGGCCACAGACCGATCAGGAGCATCACCATGGGCAAGGGCGACCGCAAGACCGCCAAGGGCAAGCGTTACAACTGCAGCTACGGCAATGCCCGTGCCAAGGCCGTGACCAAGTCGGCCGGCACCGCCGCCGCGCCGGTGGCCAAGAAGGCCGCCAAGACCGCGACCAAGAAGGTCGTGGCGAAGAAGGCCGCCAAGGCCGCCTGATCCGCAGCCGGCGTCACCGCTTCAACAGAAACCCCGCCTTCCGGCGGGGTTTTTCGTTGCGGGTCAGGGTTTCGCGCCGGCCTCGACGGCGGTCCAGACGCGCAGCAGGTTGGCGCCCATCACCTTGCGGATGTCGGCATCGGGCAAGCCGGCCTTCTGCAGCGCGGCGACCAGGTTGGGATAGTCGGCGACGGTGCGCAGGCCATCGGGCAGGGCGCCGCTGACGCCATCGAAATCCGAACCGATGCCGACGTGGTCGGCGCCGATCAGCTTCACCGCGTACATCACCTGCGCGACCACGGCATCGATGCCGGTCGGTGGCACCGGGTGCGCATCGTCCCAGGCCTTGCTCCACGCGGACTCGTCCTGTCCGGGTTGGCCGGCGGCGCGGGCGGCGGCGTTGCGGGCCTGCAGCGCGGCGCGTTCGCGGAACTTGTCCTGCATGTCGGCGGCGGCCTTCGGGTTCACGAAACCGGTACCGAAGGTGATCTGCACCACGCCGCCCTTCGCCGCGATCGCTTTCGCCACTTCATCGCTGGCGTTGCGCTCGAAGCCGGGGGTGAAGTGGCGCATGCCCGAGTGCGTGGCGACGACCGGCGCGCGGCTCAGGCGGATCGCTTCCAGCGCCGAGGCATCGGACAGGTGCGAGACATCGACCATGATGCCGAGACGGTTCATCTCGGCCACCACCTCGCGGCCGAACGGCGACAGTCCGTTCCACTTGCGCTCGACGCCGTAGGAGGAATCGGCGATGCGGTTGGCGGCGCTGTGCGCGAGGGTGATGTAGCGCACGCCGCGCGCATGGAAGAAGGCCAGGCGCTTGAGGTCGTCGCCGATCGGCGCGCCGTTCTCCATGCCGATCGGCAGCAGCACGCGGCCCGGTTTGGACAGGCGCGTGACATCGCGCGGCGAACCGAGGAGGGCGAACTTGTCCGGCGCGCGCGCGGCGAGCGCCCAGACCGCGTCGATCTGCCGGTTGGCGGCGTCGTAGGCGGTGCCGTCCGTGTCCTGCTTGGGCGAGGTGTAGACCGACATGAAGGCGATATCCAGCCCACCGGCCTGCGCCTTGGGCCAGTCGAAATCGCGGTCGGTGGCTGCGGTGAGGTCGCGCCAGCCTTCGGAGAGCATGTCCGGCGCGTCGATGTGGGTGTCGACGATGACGGCCTCACGCGCGAGCTTGCGCGATGCGTCCGTGGCCTGCGCATGCAGCGGGCCGACGATGACGCAGAGGGCGAGGGCGAGTCTCAGTCGGCGCATGGGGTTCTCCGGTCGATGCGTTGGCCACCGGCATACACGGCGCGTGCCAGCCGCCCGCCCAGCCAGTAGCAGAGTTCGGCCGGCTGGCGCACCGACCAGTGCACGAAATCGGCGCGCATGCCGGCACGCAGCACCCCGCGGTCCGCCTGCAAACCCAGCGCACGGGCGCCATGCGTGGTGGTGCCGCGCAGCGCCTCTTCCGGCGTGAGCTTGAAGTGCGTGCAGGCCAGTTGCATCGCCTGCCGCAGCGACAGCAGCGGAGAGGTGCCTGGATTGCAGTCGGTGGCGACGGCCATCGGCACGCCGGCATTGCGCAACGCGTCGAGCGGCGGGAGCTTCGTCTCGCGCAGCACATGGAAGGCGCCGGGCAGCAGCACAGCGACGGTGCCTGCTTCGCGCATCGCCATGACGCCTGCAGCATTGGTGTGTTCGATGTGGTCGGCGGACAGGCCACCGAATTCCGCCGCCAGCGCCGCGCCGCCGAGATCGCTCAGCTGGTCGGCGTGCAGCTTGACCGGCACGCCGAGCGCGCGCGCCGCTTCGAACACGCGGCGGGTCTGGGCCGGCGAGAAACCGATGCTTTCGCTGAACGCGTCCACCGCATCGACCAGGCCATCCGCATGCAGCACCGGCAGCCATTCAATGACGGCGTCGATGTAGGCGTCGGCACGGCCCGCGTACTCCGGCGGCAGCGCATGCGCTGCGAGGTAGGTCGTGCGCACGGTGATGCCGCAGGCCTCGCCCAGCCGGCGCGCGACCCGCAGCATCTTGCGTTCGCTGTCCAGGTCCAGCCCGTAGCCGGACTTGATTTCCAGTGTGGTGACGCCGTCGGCAATCAGCGACTGCACGCGCGGCAGCGATTCGGCGAACAGCGCGTCTTCGCTGGCGGCGCGCACCGCCTTGACGCTGGACGCGATGCCGCCGCCGGCCCGTGCGATGTCTTCGTAACTCGCGCCTTCCAGCCGCATCTCGAACTCATGCGCGCGGTCGCCGGCGAACACCGCATGCGTGTGGCAGTCGACCAGGCCCGGCGTGACCAGTCCTTCGGTTTCGATGCCGCCATCGGCCAGTTCCGCCGGCAATCCGGCGCGCGGGCCGGCGTAGGCAATCACGCCATCGCGCCAGGCCAGCGCGCCGTCTTCGACCAGCGCGTAGCCGGTGTCGCCATCAAGGGTCGCCAACGTGGCGCCGAGGACCAGACCGCTGCGTTCTTCGCTCATTCCCGCATTCTATGGCTTTGCGCGAGAATGCCCGCATGCACGCAATCCAACGTACAGATGCGGGCTGGCAGCTCCCCGGCATCGCCAACCTGCATTCACATGCCTTCCAGCGCGCGATGGCCGGCATGGCCGAGCGCCAGGGCGATCCCAACGATTCGTTCTGGACCTGGCGCGAGACGATGTATGCGATGGCCGCGCGTTTCACCCCCGAGCTGTTGCGCGATGTCGCCGCCCAGCTCTACGTGGAAATGCTCGAAGCCGGCTACACCACCGTCTGCGAATTCCACTACCTGCACCACCGCGCCGACGGCACGCCCCATGCGGATGCCGCGGCGATGTCGCACGCGCTGATCGAAGCCGCGCGCGATGCCGGCATCCGGTTGACGCTGCTGCCGGTGCTGTACATGACCGGTGGCTTCGACGGCCGTGCGCTGTCCGAGCGCCAGCGCCGCTTCGGGCACGACATCGACGCCTACCTGCGCCTGCTCGACACCTTGCGTGCATCGGCGAGTGACACACTGCAGATCGGCTGCGCGCTGCACAGCCTGCGCGCGGTGCCGGCGGCGGCGATGCGCGAGGTGCTGGCCGCGTTGCCGGCCGACAGCCGCGTCCACATCCACATCGCCGAACAGGTGGCGGAGGTGGATGAGTGCATCGCCGTGCGCGGCGCGCGCCCGGTGCGCTGGCTGCTGGACAACGCGGCGGTCGATGCGCGCTGGACGCTGGTGCATGCCACGCATCTGGACGAAGGCGAAGTGCGCGACGTCGCCGCGCGTGGCGCCACCGTCGCCATCTGCACCAGCACCGAAGCCAACCTCGGCGACGGGCTGTTTCCGCTGCGCGACTATCTCGATGCCGGCGGACGCTGGGGCATCGGCTCCGACTCGCATATCAGCGTGTCGCCGGTCGAGGAGCTGCGCTGGCTGGAATACGGGCAGCGGCTGGTGACGCGCCGCCGCAACATCGCGAGTTCGGTGGCGACGCCGAGCGTCGGCGACACCTTGCTTCATGGCGCGTGGGCGAGCGCGGCGGCTTCGACCGGTTTCGATGCGGTCGATCACGTGGTGCTGGATGCGGATGCGCCTGCGCTCATCGGTGCGACCGGGGCCGACATCGCCGACCGCTGGTTGTTCGCCGGCAACCGCAACGCGGTGCGTGAAGTGACGGTGGCGGGCCAGCGCGTGGTGGCCGACGGACACCACGCGAAGCGCGATGAAGTGCTGGGTGCGTACCGCCGCGCGATCGCGGAACTGTTGCGCGACTGACCCGCGCGGTCAGATGAGCGTGGTCGGCATCGCGCCTTCCAGCCGCAGCAGGAATTCCTTGGTCGGCAGGCCGCCGCCGAAACCGGTGAGCGTGCCGTTGGCGCCGATCACGCGGTGGCAGGGCACGATGATCGGGATCGGGTTGCGGCCGTTCGCCGCACCCACCGCGCGCATCGCCGAGGGGTTGCCGATCGCCTGCGCCAAGCGCGCGTAACTCCAGGTGGCCCCGAACGGGATCGCGCGCAGCGCCTCCCATACCTGCAACTGGAACGGCGTGCCGCGCGGCGCCAGAGGCAGATCGAACGTGCGACGCGTGCCGGCGAAGTAAGCGTCGAGCTGGCGCATGGCGGCGTCGAGCAACGGGTGCGTGCCTTCGCGCCAATCGCCGTCGCGCTTGACCGGGTGGCGGTTCTCGGGAAATTCGATGGCGTGGATGCCCGCGTCCGTGGCGGCGAGCATCAGCGCGCCCACCGGGCTGTCGTAACGGGTGTGGATGACGGTCATGGCCGGGGTTCCTTGTTCGATGCCGGGGCGGCGGCATGCCAGAGATGGCGGGCGGCGTAGGCGCGCCACGGCCGCCAGGCTTCCGCGCGTTGTTGCAGTGTTTTTTCGCTGAGGGTGATGCCGTCGCCGGCCTGCTTGCGCAGCACCAGGTCGCCTGCGGGAAAGGCGTCGGGGTGGCCGAGCGCACGCATCGCGATGTAGTGCGCGGTCCAGTCGCCGATGCCGGGCAGGGCGCGCCAGCCGGCGATGAAGTCCTCCAGCGGCGGGGCGCCGTGGAAGCCGATACGCCCGTCCGCGACTGCGCGTGACACCGCGCGCACGGTGTCGGCACGGCGCGTGGTCAGGCCGATGCCGGCGAGGTCGGCTTCGGCCAACACTTCGGGCGTGGGGAACAGCGCGTGCAGCGTGTCGCTGGCGGGCGTCACCAGCGGGCGGCCGTGCTTCGCCACCACCCGCGCGGCGAGCGTGCTGGCGGCGGCCACGCTGACCTGCTGCCCGAGCACCGCGCGGATGGCGATCTCGAAGCCGTCCCAGCCGCCGGGCAGGCGCAGGCCGGGGTGGCGGGCGAGCATCGGCGCGAGCGATGGATCGTGGCGCAGGTGGTCGTGGATCGCCTGCGGGTCGGCATCGAGATCGAACATCCTGCGCACGCGCCGGACGATGCCGGGCAGGGCCGCCGCGCCGACGCCATGCAGCGACAGCCGCAATGCCGCTTCGCCCTTCCCCCATTCGGCCAGATGCAGCCAGCCGCCGGCGGCGTCCAGCGTGCGTGCGTAGTGCGCATCGCCCACCTGCTCGATGCCCGGGAGCGCACGGGTGCGCAGGAAGTCGAGGGTGGCGCGGAAATCGAACGGCGGCCGGTAGGCCAGGCGCAAGACGAGCGGGCCGGGCGTGTTGGCGGGGCCCACCGATCTACGCAGGCGGCTGGGCGCCAGCCCGTAGGCGGCAAGGAAGGCGTCGTTGAAGCGGCGCAGGCTGCGGAAGCCGGCGGCCTGCGCGATGTCGGTGACCGGCAGCGCGGTCTCGGTCAGCAGCTGCTTGGCGAACAGCAGGCGGCGCGTGGCCTGCACCTGCTGCGGCGTGGTACCGAGCGCTTCGACGAACAGCCGGCGCAGGTGGCGGTCACCGACGTGCAGGCGTTCGGCCAGCGCGGGGATGCTGGCTTCGTCCAGCCAGCCCTCCTCGATCAGGCGCGAGGCCCGGGCGACCAGATCATCGCCGCGCCGCCAGCGGCCATCGGCGGGCGAGAGCTCGGGCCGGCAGCGCAGGCAGGGCCGGTAGCCGGCGGCCTCGGCGCTGGCGGCGTTGGCGAAATATTCGACATTCGCCGATTTCGGCGCGGGGGCCGGGCACACCGGGCGGCAGTAGATGCCGGTCGTCTTCACCGCGGTGAAGAACAGGCCGTCGAAGCGCGCGTCGCGCGAGCGGCGGGCCTGTTCGCAGGTGGCGGGGCCGGGCAGCACGTCAGGCGCCAGTGGCGTGCGCGTCATCGTCCAGCGCGAACGGCAGCGCGAAGGTATCGGCGGGAAGGGCGTGGATGCGGAACATGGCGGGTGTCCGGACGGAGTGCGGCCAGTCTGGCGCCGGCGCCGCCAGCATACTCGCCGTTTTCGGACATCACTGCGGGCGCGGCTTTCAGCGCGCCAGCACGCCGTCGAAGGTGCGGGCGTCGCCGTCGTTCGGGGCCGGGGGCACGTGCAGCAGCCGCATCAACAACGGATACACATCCACGTTGTCGAACACGGGCAAGCGTGTGCCGGGCCGGAACGCCGGGCCGTGCGCGATGAAGCTGGCGCGCATCGCCGGCAAGGCCGGGTCGTAGCCGTGAGAGCCGCGGCCGCCTTCCTTCAGGCGCTTCTCCACCTGCACGCGCGGCAGGGCATCCCAGCCCAGGTCCATCTGGCAGACGATCGGCGGCACGCGCCGATGGGTGCCGTAATGCCAGCGGGCGGGCAGTTCGCCCTTGCGCCAGCACTGGTAGTGGCGGTGGCGGCCGAGCAGCCGCGCTTCGGCGCGGGCCTCGAAGCCGGGTTTGGGGGTGAAGGTCACGACCTGGCCGATCGACTCCGCGCGGGCTTCGTCCATTCCCGACATGTCCTCGACCGCGATGACGTGGCCGGTCGGCACCTCGGCGAACCCATGGTCGGAGACGATGACGATGTTGATGCGGTCCAGTTCGCCGTGCGCCTTGAGCGCATCGACCAGCCGGCCGAGGGCGGCGTCGGTGTCGCGCCGCGCGGCATCGGCTTCCGGCGAGGCCGGGCCGTGTTCGTGCGAGGCCTTGTCGACGCGGTCGAAATACACGGTGGCGAAGTCCGGCCGGGTCGAAGCCGGTTCCAGCAGCCAGCCGGCCACGGTGTCGGCGCGCGCGCTGGCCGGCACCGCTTCGTCGTACGGCGTCCAGCGTTGCGGACGCGCGCCGTCGATGGCCGCCTCGCTGCCCGGCCAGAACAGCGTGGCGGTGCGCAGCCCGGCTTTTTCGGTGCCGATCCACACCGGCTGGCCGCCCCACCAGCGGCCGTCGCCGACCGCGTCGCGCCTGGACAGCCGGAATTCGCCGAGGTCGCGGTCCCACATGCTGTTGTGGGTGATGCCGTGGCGGTCGGGGCGCAGGCCGGTGACCAGGGTGTAGTGGTTGGGGAAGGTCAGCGACGGGTAGGACGGCCGCATGCCGTCGGCGCGCACGCCTTCGCGTCCGAGGCGGGCGAGATGGGGCATCGCGACGTCGGTGATGTCGCCCGGGCGCAGGCCGTCGATGGAAACCAGCAGCAGCGGCGCGCGGGCTGGCGCCGGCGGGGGCGTGCTGGCGCAGCCGGCCAGCAGCGCGGACAGGGCGAGGGCGGGGAGAAGTCGGCTTCGGCGCGTCATGCGCGGATTCTAGTCAGCGCCGGTGTCGCCGCGGTGGCATCGGGAACCGGGGGTGAACCGCCTGCACCGCGGGTGGCATCGGCTGTGCCGGCGGCGTAGGGTGGAATGCCCGGCCGGGAGAACCGCGATGAAACGCCTTCCCATGCTGATGGCCTTGGCATTCGCCTCCGCCGCGCAGGCCCAGGTGGCCCCGGCCGACCCGGCGCCGGCATCGACATCCACCGCCCCGCGCGCGCCAGCCGCCAACCCCGATGAAACGCGGAAGGACGACTTCCGCTGCCTGCGCCACACCGGCTCGATCATCACCGCCGCGCGCAACCAGCGCGACGAGATGCGGGCGCGGGGCAAGCCGGTCAAGCCGCGTTGCGCGCCGGTTGCCGGCCGCAGCTGGAGCCGCGAGGACATCGAGCGCACCGGCGTGACCGATCTCGGCACCGCGCTGCGGATGCTCGATCCCGCCGTGCATTGAGCACATCGCGCCCGCGCACCACACGCGGGCGCAGGGCGGCCCGGACCAAGCTGCGATAATGCCGGCTTGCCTACCGCGAGCCCGTCCCGATGTCGCAGAACAACCGCCACGATCCCGCCCGCCGCATCCGTGCCCCGCGCGGCAACCAGCTCAACTGCCGCAGCTGGCTGACCGAAGCGCCATTCCGCATGCTGCAGAACAACCTGGATGCGGAGGTGGCGGAGAAGCCCGAGGACCTGGTCGTGTACGGCGGCATCGGGCGTGCGGCGCGTGACTGGGACTGCTACGACAGGATCCTCGACACGCTGAAGACCCTCGGCGACGACGAGACGCTGCTGGTGCAGTCAGGCAAGCCGGTCGGCGTGTTCCCGACCCATGCCGACGCGCCGCGCGTGCTCATCGCCAATTCCAACCTGGTGCCGCACTGGGCGACCTGGGAACACTTCAACGCGCTCGATAAGCAGGGCCTGATGATGTACGGCCAGATGACGGCCGGCTCGTGGATCTACATCGGCTCGCAGGGCATCGTGCAGGGCACCTACGAGACCTTCGTGGAGATGGGGCGCCAGCATCACGGCGGCGACCTCACCGGCAAATGGCTGCTGACCGCGGGCCTGGGCGGGATGGGTGGCGCGCAGCCGCTGGCGGCCTCGCTGGCGGGGATGAGCAGCCTCAACATCGAATGCCGCCAGAGCAGCATCGACTTCCGCCTCCGCACGAAATATGTCGACGAGCAGGCGACCGACATCGACGACGCGCTGGCCCGCATCGCCAGGTACACCGCGGCCGGCGAGGCGAAATCCATCGCGCTGCTCGGCAACGCCGCCGAGATCCTGCCCGAGCTGGTGAAGCGCGGCGTGCGCCCGGACTGCGTGACCGACCAGACCTCCGCCCACGACCCGGTGCACGGCTACCTGCCGATCGGCTGGACGGTGGAACAGTGGGAGGCCGGGCAGAAGGCGAATCCGGAGAAAGTCCGCGATGCCGCCAAGCAGTCGATGCGCACGCATGTCGAGGCGATGCTGGCCTTCCACGCGCAGGGCATCCCGACCGTCGACTACGGCAACAACATCCGCCAGATGGCCTTCGATGTCGGCTGCGCGAACGCCTTCGACTTCCCCGGTTTCGTGCCGGCCTACGTGCGCCCGCTGTTCTGCCGCGGCATCGGCCCGTTCCGCTGGGTGGCGCTGTCCGGCGACCCGGAGGACATCTACAGGACCGATGCCAAGGTCAAGGAACTCATCCCGGACGACGCCCACCTGCACCGCTGGCTTGACATGGCCCGCGAGCGCATCAGCTTCCAGGGCCTGCCGGCGCGCATCTGCTGGGTGGGCCTGGGCCTGCGCCACAAGCTGGGCCTGGCCTTCAACGAGATGGTCCGCAACGGAGAGCTGAAGGCGCCGGTGGTGATCGGCCGCGACCACCTGGACTCCGGCAGCGTCGCATCGCCCAACCGCGAGACCGAGTCGATGAAGGATGGCTCCGATGCCGTCTCCGACTGGCCGCTGCTCAATGCCATGCTCAACGTGGCCGGCGGCGCGACGTGGGTGTCGCTCCACCACGGGGGTGGCGTGGGCATGGGGTTCTCCCAGCACAGCGGCGTCGTGATCGTCTGCGACGGCAGCGAGGACGCCGATCGACGCATCGCCCGCGTGCTCTGGAACGACCCCGCCACGGGCGTCATGCGCCATGCCGATGCGGGCTATGACATCGCCCGTGAATGTGCGCGCGAACAGGGGTTAAGATTGCCCATGGTGTGATCCCCCGCACGCTTTTCGGCCCCGCTCAATCCGCGTCACCTTTGGCGGGGCCTCCATGGCACAGGGGATGAAGTGGCGATCAGCAACACGCGCAAGGACCGGGTACTGACCCTGCAGATCGCCGCCCTGGTCGCGGTGGTCCTGTTGCTGGTCGGGTCGATGCTGGCCGCGATCATGCTGCAGACCGGCGTGCAGTCCTGGCTGATGGCGCACCACCGATGGGTGCATGCGCAGACCAAGATGATCGATGCGCTGGAGGTCTATGCCGTGACCGGCGATCCGCATTTCATGGCGCGTGCGCACGAGGCGATGCGCGTGCCGATGGGCGCGCGCAATGCCCGGATCGCCGCCGAACGCGACCCTGTCGACATGCCGGCGATCCGTGCCGGCCTGATGGATCTCGGCATGAGCGAGGACGAAATCGACGGCATGGCCTGGGTCTACTTCAACCTGGGCCACTGGCCCTATCTGCGCGACTCGATCAGGATCTGGCTGCAGGTCGATCCCGACATCGACCGGCTGGCCGCGATCGGCACCGCGATGGAAGCCGATAAACGGAACGGCCGGCTGACCGCGGCGCGCGGCATCGCCTATCGCGCGGATATCTCCCGGATCCGCACGCGCATCGACGGCTACACCTGGGACTTCCCGAACGTGCTGTTGAACGGGCTGCGCATGCTGCGCCTGGTGCTGGTGGCGTCCACCGCGCTCCTGCTCGGTGCCCTGGCCCTGCTGTTCTCGGTGATCCTGCGCAAGGTGACCGGGCGCATCCGCAGCAGCGAAGGCTGGCTACGCGCGTCCTTCGAGCAGGCCAACGTCGGCATGCTCCAGCTCGATGCCGGCGGCGTCATCCACCATGCGAATGCCGCCGCCTGCCGGATCCTCGGGTTGGGCGTCGATGAATGCATGCACCGTCGCCTGCAGGACTTCATCGTGCCGGAGGAGCTGGACCGCTTCCTCGGCCAGCTGCGCGGAGACGTGCGGCCCGGCAGCGTGGAGGGCGATACCTTCATGCTCGAGACCGCCGACGGCCGCCACCAAATGGTGCGGGCGAGCGTCAGCACGGTGGATGTGGCCGATCTCGCGGCGCCCGAGTACACCCGCTTCGCGATGATCGAGGACGTCACCGAGGCGCATGCGATGCGCGCCGAGCTGTCGCAGCGCGCGCGCTTCGACCACCTCACGGGGCTGCTCAACCGCGGCGAGATCAAGCTGCGGATCGATGCCGCACTGCGCGACCTGCGCGAAGGCCGCATCGCCGATCTCTCGGTCTGCCTGGTCGACCTGGACCGGTTCCGCCACATCAACCACAGCGCCGGCCAGCGCATCGGCGACCGCATCCTGCAGGTCATCGCGCATCGCCTGCACGAGTCGATGGGGCAGGCGGGCGAAGTCGGTCGGCTCGGCGGCGACCAGTTCGTGCTGGTGCTGCCGGGCATGGATTCCGGCGACGCGATGGAATTCGCCGCGCGCGTCGCCGAGGCCATCTCCAAGCCCGACCAGGAACTCTCGGACAGCACGATGACGCCCACCGCCTCGATCGGCGTGGTCGCGGTGGACCGGCGCCATGCCAACGCCAGCGAAGTGCTGACCGCCGCCGATACCGCCTGCGAAAGCGCCAAGCAGGCCGGCCGCAACCGCGTGCGCCTGCTGGCCCGCGACGAAGCCACCGGCGACGCGCGACGCAACCCCGCCGAATGGGTGCGCGAGATCCGCTCGGCGATCGCCCGAGGGCGCCTCGAACTGCATGCCCAACGCATCGAGTCCTGCCATGCGTCCGATCGCGGCCTGCAGGCCGAACTGCTGCTCCGGCTGCGTGACAGCGCGGGCGAGGCGATCGTGCCGGCGGATTTCATCCCGGTGGCGGAGATGTACGGCCTGAACGTCGACATCGACCGCCAGGTCCTGCTGCTGGCCAGCGAAGCCCTGCGCGCGCACCGGCAGGCCGGCGGGCCGCCGCTGCTGCTGTTCGTCAACCTGTCCGCGAGCTCGGTGGGCGAG